>Ga0138256_10000323_pt1 | contig 54496 bp, 65 predicted proteins | sample KNB2016incub_MG_FD_105486 | JGI IMG/M metagenome (GOLD analysis project Ga0138256, IMG submission 105486) | Active sludge microbial communities from wastewater in Klosterneuburg, Austria - KNB2014incub_MG | ecosystem: Engineered > WWTP > Activated sludge > Unclassified | place: Austria...
CCCCTGGTCTCGGGGGCTCTCCTTTTTTTTGGGCACAAGGGATGAAGAAGGAGGTGTCCATGGCCCAATCCACTGCGCTCGCGACCATCCCGATCCCCAAGCCGGCCGACCCGGCGGCTGTTGAGATGCCGCGCCCCCAGGCCTGGCTGTCCGTGGAGGCAACGATCCCGCACCGCGCCGTCGAGGTCGTCACCCCCGAAGAGCTGCGGCACGAAGAGCAGGTCCGCAGCAAGGTCGAGTTGCCCGACGAGTTCTTCAAGCGCGCGCCGATCATCGAGCCGCCGCTGGCACCGGGCATCACCGTGGACCTCGAGACCCTGCTCGGGTTCCTCGCGGCGATCGAGACGATCCTGCCGCCCGACACGAGCTACCCCATCCTGTCGAGCGCCAAGGTGTGGACCTCCGCCGGGCCCGACGACGAGCCCGAGCTCTACCTCGAGGCCGGCAGCCACGCGGTGTGGACGATGGTGGCGATCAGCGCCACCGCGCCGGCGCCGCGCGGGTTCAGCGCCATGATGCCGGTGCGGCGGGCGAAGAACGTCCTGCGCGCGCTGCGCGACGACTACCCCAAGGTGACGGTCGGGGTGGACGAGCACGGCGTCTGCCTGGGGCCCAGGTCCGTGCCCTTCGGCGGCGCCCAGGAGGACTTCCCGTCGCGCCCCGTGGTGAACGAGTGGACCGCGCGCGCAGCCATGCCCGCCGCGTACTTCCGAGAGATCTGCGACCGGGTGCTGCTGGCCCGGGTCGACGACTTCTGCGAGCCGGCGCTGCAGGGCGTGCTGCTGGACTTCGAGCTCGTGGCCTCGGACGGCAAGGAGCGGGTGCTCTGCACCGCGGTCGCCACCGACGGCAAGCGCATCCACGTGATGCGGCTGCCGCAGATGATGATCGAGATGCGGACCACCCGGCTCCGCGCCGTGCCCCCGACCTGCACCGTCTCGGCCGGGTTCTTCTGGTACATGCGGGAGGTGATCCAGCACGAGTGGGCCGCCATCGAGTTCAGCGAGGACCAGCTCGCCGCGCGCGGCCAGGACTTCATGGTGATCGCGCGCGCGCCGGCGGATGCCAGGACGTCGATGGGCGAGCTCGGCAACTGGCGGCGCTTCAACATCGAGGGTGAGGGGTACTGGCTGGTGGCGAGAGCGCCGCTCGAGCAGCTGGTCGCCCGCGCCACGATCGGGGGGACCTCGAGCCTCTGCCGGATCGCCATCGATGGCGTGCGGCAGACCCTGACCATCTCGTCGACCAACGACCAGGAGGCCCAGTACAGCGAGACGATCTCTGCACGCAGCGTGGGGGGCGCACCGAAGGTGAACGCCCTCTTCGACCAACGCTTCCTGCGCGACGCCATCACGGCGTCGTCCGGCGGGCTTGTGCGCTTGACGTTCGCGTCGACGCTCAAGGCCCAGCAGTCCTACCCGGTGGTGATCCGGGGCGAGGACGAGCAGTTCAAGGCCATCATCATGCCCGTGACCGAAGGAGAGCCATGACCACCGATGCCACGTGTCCCGTCTGCGACAGCCCGACGAACCGGGTCGACGTCCCCCGCCAACACCTGCGGGTCTGCAGCCTGACCAGCTGCGCCCAGATCATCCAGGTCCTGCCCGATGGGTCGCGCTCGCCCATCTCGAACATGCTCGAGATGAACGCGATCGGCGACGACCGGGTCCGCTCGGCGATCACCACCCCCCACATCACGACCGTCCGCAGCTTCCTCGAGGTGTACGAGCAGGCCGAGCGCGCCCGGGCCCTGGCCGTGGCCCAGGCGGTCGGCGGGCTGCGCGTCGTGCTGGCCCAGCTCGAGAGCCGGATCGACTCGGCGCTCTCCGCCTTCACCGGCTACGACCTGGTCGATGACCGCGCCGGCGCCGGCCTGGCTGCGCTGCGCGAGGCCCGCGAGTTCGTGTCGGTCCTGTCGAGCCGGTCGCGGGGGCTGCCGCAGGACGAGGGCGGCGGTGCTGCGTCGGCTTGATCTGGGCCACCCGAGCGACTGCCGGCACTGCGGGCGGATGCGCGCGCTCACCCGCCAGCGTCTGGCGCTGGACAACCCGCGGACGGCCGCCGTGCAGACGTGGTGCCGGAAGTGCGGGGCGCCCGTGCTCTTGGAGGTGACGCTCGACTACGAGTTCGCCAAGCGGAACTTCTACGCGCTCGACGATCAGCCCATGGCCCACAAGCACCTCCATGGGGAGCCGGGCGGATGGGGGGTGCACTGGCGGCTCGACGAGGTGCTGGTGACGCTGTTCCCGCTCGAGCACCTCGAGGTGTGCTGGCCGAAGCCGATCTGGTACGAGGACCACGAAGCCGAAGACCAGGCCGTCAACGTGGTCGACCCGCGCGACCTCGAGTCGATGGCGCGGCTCGTCGACGTTGAACTCAAGATGCTGCGGGAGCTGATGGATCGTCATCCGCGGACGCGCGAGGAGCTGCTGGCGATCGCGCAGCCGGTCTACGACCAAGATCAGCTCCGCGAGCGCTTCGAGATCCTCGGCTTCCGCGCGCCCTTCGTGGTGGTGCGCGAGCGCGGCAGCGGCCGCCAGGGCTCGATGATCTTCCAGAACCACCCGCGCTTCTACTTCTCCTTCCAGACGGATCGGGTGATATGACCAAGTGCGTGCTGTGCCCCGAGGAGATCCGTCCCGGGACCAAGGCCGTGTCCATCGCAGGAGGCATGTTCCCCAGAGAAGAACCCGATCTGTTCATGATCGACGAAGAGGTGTTGCGCGAGTCGCATGCCCACCTCGATTGCCTGCTGCGTGTGGTGAAGGCCGCCCAGCAACGAGAAAGAGACACCGGATGATCCCGTTCCTGATCTTCTCCCGCCTGACGTTGTTCCTGACGGCGTTCCAGCTGAGCGCGTCCATCGCGCCGCTGAAGGACGCGAAGCACCTCTCCCAGGAGGAGCGCTTCGAGTACTCGGTCTACATCGTCGAGGCCGCGCAGCAGCACAAGCTGGACCCGTACCTGGTCGCCGCCGTCATCTGGCACGAGTCCAGGTTCCAGAAGGACGTGAAGAGCCGCACGCAGGACTACGGGCTCCTGCAGGTCCACTGGCAGAAGCTCCACCCGCAGCTCGGGGAGGACTGGCTCGTCGGGCTCACGCGCGAGTCGCTGCTGGACCCGCGGACGAACATCTTCGCGGGCACGCGGGAGCTCGCGCACAACCGGCACCTCTGCCGGCGCCGGCGCCACGACCCGGGGGATCACCCTTGGTGGGCCCACCACAAGTGGGGTAACGTCGTGGGGAACCCCGCGTACGGACTGGCGATCCAGAAGCGTCACGCGACGCTGATCCGCAACCGGGGGAGGATCTCGAAACCACATCGCAGTCGGGGACCCAAGCCCACGTCGTGAAGATCAAACGGAAGCCTAACGTCGAGGAGGTCGAGCGGATCAAGGGGCGCCCCAGTCGCCTCTTGACCGCTCGGTGCCCCGACCTGCGCTCCGTTTTCCCATCGACGCCGTGCAAGAACCTCGTCTGCGAGTACGCCGTCCACAACTCGATCTACCTGAACTGCAGCTTCGTCGCCGCGACGGCCGAGGTCGACACCGGGCTCGCTCTCGCAGACATCGGCGCGATGATGGATCCGCCGATGACCCGCGAGGGCGTCCGGCTCATCGAGCGCGCCGCGTTGAAGAAGCTGAAGGCCGCAGGGCTCGATGGGCCGGCAGGACAAGCTGATGACCCCGCCCTACGTCAACCGCGTCCACCTGCAAGGGGTGGTGTCGTCTCACCCGATCCTGAAGGCGCTGACCGCCACCACGAACTTCACGACGTTCGAGGTGTCGCTGGTCGAAAGCTGGGCTAACGCCGACGGCGCTCACCGCGCGCGGAAGAACCGCGTGGTGGTGGAGGTCGTCGGGCGGGACTCGGCGATGGCGCTCGCGCGTGCGCGGGTCGGAGCGTGGGTGACGATCGAGGGCTACATCCGGTCCGAGATCTTCAAGGGCGAGACGCTCATGAAGGTCAGGACGTTGACGATCGACGTCTGGGAGGAGCCTGTTGGACACCGACCATCAAGCTGAGACCCTGGTGACGCGCACCATGAGCGCGATCCGGGAAACGATCCTCGAGTCCCTGCCGGGCGTCGAGGCCTACCTCTCGCGGGAGATGAAAGCTGGCGCCTGGGTCGCCGAGCAGGAGGCGAAGATGGCGTCGGCCCTGCGGGACAACGACCGCATCTTGACCGAGCGCGCGTTCAACACCTGGCGGAAGGCCATCGAGCGGGTCAACGAGATCTTGGCCGAGGAGTACCGCCAGGCCCATCCCGACGCGACGCTGTGGGAACTGCGGTACCTCAAGTGGATGACCAAGGTGCAGTACGTGCGCTTCGAGTCACCGCTCGGGGAGTTCTTCGTCTTGCCGCGGATGCCCCTGAAGCGGCCGAAGGCCGCGCACTGGTACACCGTCGACGAGATGATCGACATGCTGCACCCCAGCGTGTCCGCGACCATCCTCGCCTTCAGCGCCTTGCCTGTACGACCGGGGGCGGTCCCCAAGGTCGGGCCCGGTGAGAAGGTCCTGCACATCGACGCCACCGGTCCTCAGGTGGAGATGCACTACGAGATACAAGGAGTCACGAATGGCCGAGAAAGAGTTCGTTGACGGGCTCCTGAACTCGATCAAGAAGATGTGGCCCGAGTCGGTCGCGTTGCGCGCCGTCGACAAGTTCACCCTCGGGGTCCCCGACGTGCTCGCGTGGATCCCGATGCAGCAGGAGTACCCCTGGGCGGTCGCGATCGAGGCGAAGTCGCTCGACCCGTGGATGCCTGATCCTCACCACCGCGGCCGCCGCACGGGGCTGATGCTGAAGCATCCGTTCACGGGGCCCCAGATCTCCAAGCTCCGTGAGCTCAAGCGCGCCGGCGTCGACGCATTCGGGCTGGTCCGCGTCAACGCCGACACCGCCTTCCGCATCGAGCCGGCCGACATCCCGACGACCAACGGCAACTTCACCCACGAGGAGCTGGTCGAGCGATCGACTGTCGTACCCCGACGGCACGATGGCGTCTGGCAATTCTGGAGAAGCTGGTGAGTTCCTATCTGGTGCACGACATCGAGACGATCCCCGAGACCGAACTGCGGAACGAGTGGGAGGCGGACAAGGCCAAGCAGCAGGCGAAGGGTGTGGCGGATCCGTTCCCCGGCATCCCGTACCACAGGGTCATCTGCATCGGCATGCTGACCCTCGATGCGAACCTGCACCCGGTCCGCTCGGGGTGTGCCGAGGGCGGCGTGCGTGGCGGCAAGAGCGAGCAGGAGATGATCGAGAAGTGGGCACAGGTCGCCGCCGGCGGCGCCACCGATCCGCTCCGCCTGGTCGACTGGCACGGCCGCGGCTTCGACGTGCCCGTGATGCAGACGCGGGCGTTCCGCTACGGCATCCAGCTGCCCTGGTACTTCGGCAAGCTGCCGGACAACCGCGGCCAGATCTCGAGCTTCTCGAAGGACTACCGCGATCGCTACGGCGGGTGGCACGAGGACCTGGCGGAGTTCTGGACGAACCGAGGCGCCTTCCCGCGCCCTCACCTGGCGAGCCTCGCCAAGCTGATGGGGCTGCCCGGCAAGCTCGACGTCGACGGCAGCAACGTCTACGACCTGTGGAAGGAGTACGCGCACGCGAAGGACACGGCCCGGACTGCGGACGGGACGCTCGAGCAGCACGAGGCGTGGATCGCGTCGGCCGCGGCGATGGGCCAGAAGATCGACACGTACTGCATGCAGGACGTCTTCCAGACCGGGTTCATCCTGCAGCGCTGTCGGTACATGGTCGGCGAGCTCAGCCTCGAGGCGTACCGTGCGGCGGCGATGGCGCTGCTCGAGCACGTCAAGCGGCAGCCTGAGCAGGAGGACTTCGTCAAGGGGGTGGACCTTCCCAGGCTCCTGCTGGAGTCGTAGTATCAGGCGATGCCCACCCTGACGATCCAAGGCACGATCTCCTTCCCGCTCGGCGCGGAGGCCACGCCGCCGTCGCGGGCGTTCAAGTTCGAGCTCGTCTACACGGAGAAGGCCGACCACGACTTCGTGTTCACCGGGCCCGAGGTGGGGGTGGATCTGATGGGGCACATCGCCGACGCCAAGGCGGTCTACATCGAGGTCCTCTCGGGGGAGATCACCCTCAACATCAACGGCGCCGAGGAGGATCTGCCGATGACCGGAGATGGTGGGCAGTGGATCTACGGCAACCCGAACGGTGGGTTGACCGCGCTGACGGCGACGTCGACCGACGACGCCCGCCTGCGCGCCTACATCTTCGCCTGACGGCGATGCCGGCACCGGCCGGCATTTTTTAGCTGTCTTGACGGAAAGATGCGTGATCGGTACGGTTGGGCATGAACCGACTGTTCGACGCCAACGCCAAGGCGCAGAAGGATGCGGGCGCGCGGCGCTCGCGCGAAGAGGTGCGCCAGCGGGCGGAGGCTGTCGACAAGGCGCTCGCCGAGGCCGGCCTCCTCGACGATGCCGACAAGCGCCTCCAGGCGAAGCTCTCGCAGTCCGTGCAGCCGATCGTCTACGCGTCGTTCCGCGTGCCCGGCTCGAAGTGGCGGCTCGAGCACGCGCGCGCCGGCGACGACTACGTCATCCAGCTGTTCCCGCTGAAGCCGCCGCGGCTGGTCTGGCAGGATGTGGTCCTCGCGATCATCGCGACGATGGACACGATCTTCCCGCGCAACATCAAGATCACCTACCGCCCACCGCGCGAGGACTACCAGATCAAGTACTACACCATCACGGTGGAGAAGGTGGTCGGGCAACCCGGATGGGAACGAGCCTGCAAGGAGCGGGCACTACGTGGCCTCGCCGCGATCGACGTCTGGTCGGAGTAGCCGACCTCGAGGATGGGGGGTCGAGGTCAAGTCGGGCCGCCGAGCTCGGTGGACCGCGCTGGTGCGCCCCGGGACCGAGACGGTCATGTCCACGTCCTTGGCCTGCGCGCGGGCCTGGGCGGCGGACTACGCGGCCCGCGGCTGCCTGGTGCGGCTGGTGGAGCTGCAGCAGCCCCGTGGTCATCCCTGCCGCCCGCCGGCGACCGCTGACGCAGCGCCGCTGCCGGGCCAGCTGGTGCTGTTCTAGGGCCGACGGCGGTTGGCCATCCGCCCCAGGGCCTTGAGGAGCACGGCGGCCAGGGCGCCGCCGGCCGCCCCCTTGCCCAGGGCCCCCAGCGCCGTCCCCTCCGGTCCGTCGTAGGGGTTGCCGGTGGCGAGGGCCTTGGCCTTGGAGGCGCCGTGGAGCACGCCCGAACTCAGGGCGCCGGTCGCCACCAGGCGCTCGACCAGGCGGTCTGGGCGCGGCGCCAGGAAGCCGGCGGTCTTCCGCAGCGGGCTGACCGCGGTCCGAACGAGCTCGTCGCTGAAGGCCTGGAGCTTCATCACTGGTTCGCGTAGAGCGGCTGGCCGGCGCCGGCGAGCCGCATGCGGATGGGGCGGATCTGGTCGAACTGCAGCGACACGCCCTCCATCAGCAGGACCGAGCCCGAGGAGATCGAGAGCTGGTGGCCCTGGATGTAGCACTCCTCGAGGTAGACGGCGCCCACCGTCATGTCGAGCTGGTTGCGGAAGTAGATCGCCAGCCCGGTCGGCTGGTTGAAGATGTCCGACGCCAGGTTGAGCCACAGGTCGTCGTAGCCCGGGTTGTACTTCACCCGGTGCAGCTGGGACTGCAGGAGGGGCAGGTCCAGCATCGAGGCGTTGGGGTCGGGCACCTCGACGCCGCCGACGTTGATCGTCGCGCCCTTGGGCTTGTGGTTGAACTGGAACGGCGCGTCCGCCGCCGACTGCTTGTAGTGAGCGTAGAGCGCCTTCATCAGCGACGGCCCGTGGTAGAGCACGCGGCCGAGGGTGACCGAGCCGACGGTCCGGCCCGGGATGAAGTAGCTGCGGTTCGAGCCGATCTCGAAGATGCGCTGCAGCTGCTTCGACTGCGAGAGGCCGACGTTCTCGAGGACGCCGATCGGGAAGACCATGTCCCCTTCGTCGGTGGTGTCGAGATCGCCCTCGGCGCCGGGCGGGCCGCCGGTGATGTCCGTGAGGCGCGGCGGCCCGGCGGCGATGAGCGTCGTCTCGGCGGAGACGAACTCGCCGCCGAGCAGCTCGGCCTGGACGTGGTGGTTGTGGAAGTCCCAGTTGTTGAAGGACGTGGTGGCTGCGGGGCGAAGGGGCATCGGCGGGTCTCCTTACCGGAACCGGTCCATCAGACCAGGAGGGTCAGCGGGATGTTGTTGAGGGGCAGCGGCACGCTGATGTCGATGTCGACCTCGACGGTGTCCGGCTGCGAGGAGGATTCCTCGATCCGCGACATCTGCCCGCCGCGGAGCGGCGCCCCGACGCGCGGCGCGCGCTGGGACTTGAGGAACTCGATGCCGCCCTCGCCGCGGGTCTTCAGGACGTCCATCAGGCCGTCCGTGATGTTGTAGATCCCGAGGAACGGCCGGAACAGCCCGCGGAAGAACCGGGCGATCAGGTCGACGTTCTTCGTGACCGAGAACTCCTGGAAGTAGATGGTGGAGACGTCGGTGGTGAGCTGGTGGCGGATGCTCAGGGCGGCGTCGACCACCGGCTGGACGAACACCATGTTGCCGCCGCCGGCGATGGTGTCGAGCTGGGTGTCCGAGAACAGGTCGTCGGAGTGCTCGCGGCCGACGAAGCCGGTCACCGCCAGGTTGGTCATGCCGGCCTGGCTGGGCAGCCCGGCGGTGAGCCCGGCGATGACCGGCCCAGCGAAGTACCCCGGGACCTTCGTCGCCAGGGCGTTCACCGAGATCGCCAGGACGTCGGGCCAGGTGTGGACGCACCGACGCGACGCGAACGACGTCGCGTAGCCGGCGATGAGCTGGGCCTGCTCGGTCAGGCTGAGGTCGCGGGTGATCCGGTACTCGACGTCCTCGAGCGTGCCGCCGAAGCCGGCCGTCGGGTCGGAGGCCAGGGTGAGCTGGCTCTCCGAGACGATCGCCTCGATCTCGTGGCGGGTGCCGGTGATGTACGCCTCCTCGTCCGCGGACGGCTCGATCGAGACGATGTCGAGCACGGTCAGCGTGGTGGTGGTGAGGCCGTTGAACTCCTCGGTCACCGGCACGGTCGTGTTGTCGGTCTTCACCTGGGTGGGCGAGATGACCGTCTCGATCACGTGGTCGTCGTTGTTGGCCCCGTTGGTGGCGCCGGCGACGCGCAGGACGCGGCCGACGTCGGCCGCCGTGAAGGCCGCGCCGAGGACGGTCCACACCCGCGAGGTGCCGTTGACGCCGTCCGCGTTGACGTCGCGCCCGGGCTCGCGGTTGATGCCGTAGACGGCCTGGGTGACGCCGCCACCGAAGGTCTCGTTGGCGCCGGGGGCCTCGACCGTCAGCACCGAGGTGGTGCTGACGACCGTGCCGATCGTGAACGCGCCGTTGTTGCCGGCGTTGGCGGCGCCGCGCACGAAGAGCAGCTTGCCGACGTCGCCGGCGACGAAGGCCCCGTTGACGAACGACCAGGCCTTGGTCGCCGCCACCACCGCGTCCGCGGCGTTGTGGGCGACCTCGCGGTCGAGGTCGCAGATCCACGCTCGCGTGGTCGACAGCATGACCTCGGGGGTGTCGGGCTCCGGGTCGACCGTGACGCGCGCGCCGCTGACGATCGTGAGGATCTCGTACTCGACGTCGTTGAGGGCCGTGGTCGCGCCGTCGACGATGATGAACCGGCCGACGTCGGTGCCGGTGAAGGACGCCGCCGTCATCTGGATCACGTCGGCCGGCGCGTCGTCGAACCAGTCGCGCTCGTTGGGGGTGACCGAGCGGTGGACGCCCTCGACGGGGAGGTAGTCGGTGATCTCGAGGAAGTACCCGACGCCGACGTCGTCGGTGATGAACTGCCCGTTGGTGGGGTCCTTGAAGGTCAGGTTGGTCGCACCGCTGGTACCGTTGCCGGTGCCGGCGCTGGTCGCGACGCCGAGGCCGCTGGCCGGCACGACGACCTCGAGCTCGACGAGCTTCCGGTTGAAGATGCCGACGCGCTCCTTGCCGACGGTCGACGCCGACATCCCATCGACGTGCGCCTTCACCAGCTGGTGCACCGCGGTGTTGTGGGTCATCACCGCGATGGCGTAGACGTCCTTGGCCTCGAGGTACTCGAGCGCGTCCTGGAACGCCTGCTCCTCGTCGTCGAGGAAGCCTTCGTCCAGGCCGACGAAGCTGACCTCGGTGGTCGTGTTCTGGATCGCCAGGTTGACGCCGTAGGCGCCGACGTTGGAGGGGACCACGGCGCCGACGCCGAAGACCGCCTCGATCGAGTCGAGGTCGGTGAAGACGGTCAGGGCGTTGGCCAGGTCGGGGCGGATGGCGCGCCACGACAGGACGACGTTGCCCTCGACGACGTCGAGCGGGGTCGCGTCGGTCACCGACTGGAGGCCCGAGGCGATCTGGACGCCGGTCGCGGTCGGGGTGATGCTGCGGTCGCCGAACGAGGTGACGGGGTAGACCTCCTCCTCGCGGAACTCGAGCACGCGGTAGACGATGTTCGAGAGGGGCAGGCCTCCGCTCTGCCACTCGGCGGCGACGATCAGCTCGTTGTCGCTGTTCTTGCCGATGACGAGCTTCCGCCCGAGGTCCGCGGCGGTGACGCCGCCGCCGGAGATGATGTCGACGTAGAACGTCGGGGCGCCGGCGGCATCGGGGTCGAACGCGGCGAACGCGTCGGTGGTCACGTCCTGGAAGAGGTTGGGCGTCGCCAGCTTCCCGGTGATGGCCTGCGCCTTCTTCACCAGGTAGGCGTCGGTCAGGGTCACGCCGACCGGCTTGTGGGCGTTCGCCTCGGCCTCGGCCTCCGGCACGTCGGAGAGGTCGACGACGGCGCCGGTGGTCAGCCCCGTGTACGGGAAGATGCTGGTGCCGAGCTCGTCCTCGGAGTAGATCCCCGCCACCACCTCATCGGCGATCTGGAAGCCCGGGGCCACGACGCACACGGGGAGGCTGGGAAGGGACAGCGAGACGGCGGCATCCTGGAACTCCTGGATGACTTCGATTGCGGGGCGGCGGTAGGCCATCGTCGGTTCTCCTGGTCGCGGCGGCTACGGGGTGCTTATCCGGGTGACGACGGTGCGCAGCTTCTGATCGCCTTGCGGCTCGACGCTCCAGCGTCGTTGAACTCTCGCCTGGAAGGCGACGGGAACTACAGAGATCTCGGGTCGAGCGCCCCCCTTGACGAGGGCCTCTTCGCCCATCTGGGTGGCTTCGATCTTGAAGAAGCCCAGGTGGGAGGCCTGCATGATACCGCGACTGGCCAATTTCCGCAGGACGTCGCGGAGCGCCTGGAAGGATTCGAACAGGTACCCGGCGATGAGCTCGGCCTCCGCGCCCGACCGCGAGAAGCAGCTCAGGACCATGCTGCCTGCCACCAGATCCGTGTAGGTTCGCCGATCCGTTCGCAGGTCCAGCGACTGCATCTGGCGGAAGCCGCTCGTCCTCGACCACTGCATCGGCCCGCGGTTGGCGACGATCGCCGGCGTCGTCCCGACCCGGGCCAGGTTGAAGGCGTACTTGTCGCAGATCGTGATCTGGGTCTTCTCCTCCTCGGGGGACCAGACCAGGTTCCCGAGCGGGTTGCCCTCGTAGAACAGGAGCTGGGCCACCTCGAGGGCGAACCCCTTGATGACCTCGTGGGGCCAGACGTACCGACGGTCCTCGTCGTGGAGGCTGCGGGCGTTCTCCTGCTGCACGACCGGCTCGCTCACGGGGCACCCGGGTGGCGGCGGTTGACGGTGGCCGTGGCCTGGTCGTAGGCGTCGACCACGCCGTTCCGCAGGACGTCCGTCGTGGTCTGCTCCACGACCCGATCCTGCTCCTGCTGCTTCTGCTCACCAAACAGGGCGGCGAGCGAGATCGTGCGGAAGGTCAGCTTGGTCTCGCCGTCGGCCCCCTGGGCTGCGCTGGGCACCCCGGAGCCGGGCGCGAACAACTCCTCGACCGACCCGGCCTCGTCGCCGAGCTCGCCGGCGACCATCTCCGAGCTCGCGGCCAGGACCGCGCCCTGGTCCTCGGAGTCGATCACCATCCGGTCACCCTCGCTGGTCACGCGCACCGCCTGGGCCCGCAGGGCGGCCGCGACGTCGATGCCCGGGTCGATGCGACCACGCAAGCGGGTCTGGAGGTTGCCCGCCAGGATCGTCCGCGCCTCGGCGTCGACCTCATCCAGCCGGGCGACGCCGGCGGTGTCCTTCGGGCCGAAGAAGATCCAGTCGTTGAACCCGCTCACTCACCGCCCCCGCTCTTCGAGGCGTAGTCCACCATCTGGTTCGGCGAGGTCAGGGGCGTGGGCGCGCGCTTCGCGGACGCGGGCTTGGGCTGCAGCGGCGCACCGGACTTCAGCCCTGTCTTGGCGTTGGGGCCCTGGGTCTGGTCCATGACGTCAGCGACGCCGGCGTCGTACGGCGCCGGCGCCTCGTGCTGCTGGGGGAACGCCCCCAGCTTCACGAGCTCGTCCACGAATCCACGGAGGTAGGGTCCCATCAGAACATCCGCTCTTCCTTGAGCCGTTCCCATTCTTGCACGACGGCCCGGAGGGTTTCGGCCGGAATGCGCTGGACCAGCACCTGGTACTCGACCTCGTCACGGCCGACCGCCGAGATCCGGCAGACGTGTTGGATCGTGGTCCCCTGCGGCTGGATCGTGTGGACCTTCGAGACCGCCCAGAGCGTGCCGGGCATGACCTCGTAGATGATGTCCCCCGGCTTCATCTGGGGGTAGGCCGAGAACCAGCAGTCCTTCTCCTTCTGCTGCATCTCGCCGAAGCTGGTGATCGACGTCAGCTTCTCGTCGGGGTTGTAGTCGACGTAGAAGGGGATCGGCTCGAAGAACGGGTGCTGCCGACCGGTGTTGAGGCAGAGCGTGCACCTCGAGGTGGTCTGCCGCTGCATGGTGACGTCCCAGCAGGGGCAACGCGCCGAGTCGGCGGTGCGCTCGATGAAGGCGAAGCTCGGCGTGCCCTGCAGGTAGCGCAGCACGAAGTCGTGCTGCTCGATGATGCAGAGCTCGTGAGGACGCGGCGAGGTCTCCCAGGTCCGCGTCTCGGAGACGACCTCGCCCTCCGGCGTCGTCGCCACCACCCGGTAGTAGTACTTCCGCCACCAGCTGATCAGGTTGGGCGTGACGTCGTCGAACTCGTAGACCAGCTGGCGCGCTACGCCTGCGACCTCGGCCACGAGCTCGACGAACTCGCCGGCGGTGAACTGCGGCGAGAGCGAGCGCTCGACGCGGAAGGTCACCTCCGACAGCCCGCTGTGCTGGGTCACCAGCTCCCAGCAGACCATCACGGTCGCGTTCCCATCCGGTGGCGACCCCGGTTGGGCAACGATGATGTCGAGCCGTCGGAAGGCCAGCATGGTCACCAGAAGTAGTTCAGCAGGGCGTACTCCGACGCCACCCCGCCGGCGAGCGCGTTCATCACGTTGAGGGAGATCTTGTAGTTCGACTTCTTCCGCTCGTACTCGGCGACGAACTGGGCGATCCAGGCCTGGTAGTTCTGGGTCTTGTCGAAGATCCTCACGGAGACGCCGCCCGAGCTGTACGTGAGCTCGTTGCGCGACTGCAGGATGCCGGCGCTACGCAGGACCTGGATGGTCGCGCCGTAGATCAGCATGTACAACGACGGGAAGGTCTCGACCCGGTAGGTCGAGATCAACGGCGAGGTGATGTTGAAGTCGTCCAGGGCCAGCGCGATGGCCAGGTCGAGCTTCGGGTCGTCCGACTCCTGGCGGCGGATGAGCCGGTTGAGCTCGGGCGTGTCGTTCAGGAACATGCGCAGCAGGCGCCGAGCCTGTTGCTGCGCCCTGTCTGCCGCCGTTCCGGTAGTCGTTGCCACGGGCTACTCCCGGCGTCGCCGGGGACGCCTAGTTCTTCTTGCCGACGCGGAGGTTGTCATGGAACCCGGCGACCGCGGCGATCGGCGTCGGCCGCGGGTCCACGAGATCCTCGAGCTTGCCCTTGGCCACGTCGGCCTTGGTGACCGACGGGATGTCCAGGTCGTCCTCGTCGTCCGAGGACGCCGCCAGGACCTCGGCCTCGCTGGCGTCCTCGTCGTCGGCCCCCGCGGCGCGCAGCGGCACGACCTTCGACGACTTCCGCTTGTCGACCGTGACCAGCGTCGCGCGCTCCGTCGACGGCGCCGCCTTGGGGCGCGGCGCGTCGTCGTCGTCCTTGTCGACGACCTTCGCCTTCTTCGGCGGGACGTAGGGCGGGAACGCCCCCTCCTCGACCTTCAGGTCGAGGCAGTCGACGAGCTCGGAGGTTCCCTTGTCGAGCCGGTTGATCGGCGCGGCATCTCCTGGCTGGAGCAACCGACCCGCCTCCGTGAGGAAGATCGGCCGCGCGTGGGCGGGCCCACGATCAGCGGAGGTGTTGGTGACCCTGTACTTGTACATGCCTGAAACGGTAAGCCCGCGCAGGCGCCCTGGTCAAGGCGCGAGCGCGGGCCCCTCAGCCAGCGTCGGATCAGCTCGAGCCGATCAGGTCAGCGTCATCTTGGCCGCGGCGCGCAGGTTGCCGTAGCCCATGCCGACGTACTCCCAGGTCTGCCACGACACCATGTCACCGCGCTTCTCGATGTAGAACTTGGTGTCGTTCAGGATGTAGAAGTTGCCGAGGTACTTCGGGTCCGTGAAGATGTACAGGGTGCCGGGCACCACGATCGACGACTTGATCGTCACCACCAGCTTGTGGCCGAGGATGGTGTTGTACTTGTAGCCGTTGACCAGGATCTCGCTGGCCAGCGGGGAGCCGATCACGGCGCCCTCCTGGGTCATGAAGTCGTCCCAGTCGGCCTTGTGCATCAGGATGGTGCCGACGGCGAGCTCGTCGGTGTCCAGCGCCTTGAAGAGCTTGACCAGGTTCTCGCTGGTCGCCGGGCCGGCGGCCGCGGGGGCGATGGTCTTGCCGTTCGCCGCGATCACCGCGTCGGTGAACTCGATGAACTTGCCGTCCTCGATCTTCTGGATGTCCTTGACCGAGTTCTCCTCGATGACCTTGGTCACCGGGTAGTCGTAGGCCAGGAGCTCCGCCTCGTTCTTCTTGAACTTGTCGGACTCGATCTTGAAGAACGGGATCTCGTAGCGGTCGCTCTCGATGTACCGCTCGTGGGTCTTGCCCCGGAAGTTGACCGCGGCCGCCGAGCTCTGCGGCTCGATGTCGACGATCTTGACCAGGGTGTCGTGGTTGACCGACCGCTGGCAGTCGGCCTTGGTGAGGTACTCCGGCGGCAGGATGCTGCGCGCGAAGCTGACCTCGCGGAGGCGCTCGCGCACGAAGGCACCGCCGGCCTGGGCGGCCTTCTCGAGGCCGTCCGCCGTGTCCAGGCGCGAGACGAAGAGGTTGTTGAAGGTGGCCGCGTCGATCTGGGGGTCCATCTGGTCGTTCTCCTGGCGCTGAGGTGGTTGGTGGGGGTGGGCCTACCGTGGCCTCAGAGACCCGGCGACTCGTAGTGGAGGACGCCGCTGGCGACCTCGATGACGCGCCCGACGACGCCCTGCAGCTGGCGCGCGTCCATGGTCGCCGGGTTGGGGGCGTCGAGGTAGCCGCGGTCCTCGGCGGCGTCGAACACGACGACCAGGAGGTAGCCGGGGGCGAAGGTGCCGCCGGTGTTGTAGAACGTGGTCTTGGCCTGGTACGTCCCGCTCAGGACGGTGATCGCGCCGGTGGCCAGGGTGTCGGACTGGCCATCGCCGCCCGGCACGCGGAGGGTCCAGCAGACCTTGGCGCCGAGGGCGGGCGAGTTGATGTCGTCGGCGACGACGACCTTGGCGGCCTTGGTGACGCCACCGCTGGTGGCGGGCTTGACCCACTCGCCCGGATCGAACCGGAGGGTGGTGTCGACGACGAGCAGGTCCTGGCGGAGCATCTCGTCGCCGCCACGGACGATCTCGAAGTCGCGGGCGGCGCGGACATCCTTGGGAACGGGGAAGGTCATCTGTCTCTCCTGGGGTCTGGGGTCAGTCGGCCAGCGTGTGGAAGAACGCCGTCACCGCAGAATCGCCGCCGGCAACCGTGCCGCCAGCGCTGGCGACCTTGCCGAGATCCGGCATGTCGACGTCGAGCTCGAGCGCCTGCTCGAGCACCTCGAGGTTCTTCTCGAGGAGCGAGGCCACCTTGATCTGGAAGGCCTCGTAGGACTCGAAGGGCGGGATCTTCCCCCGCTCCACCATCGAGAACGCGAGCTTCGTCGCGTCCTCGCGCTTCTGCGCCCGGTCCAGCGCGTCAGCCGCCTCCTTCAGGAGGTCGTTCTTGTCGTCGATCTTGATCACGTCGTTGGTCGCCATGTTCTCCTCGGGGTCGTGTCGATGATCGGCTGACCGTCCGGGAGTCGCAGCTTGAGATCCCATCCTCTCACGGGATCTCAATACGTCAACTCAGCCGTTGACGATGACCACGCCGGACTTCTTCTTCTCGGGCTCGGACTTCCCGCCGTTGATCGCGCGGTACGCGAGCGCGCCGCCGCCGAGGTACAGCGCCGGCTTCTTCATCTTCTTGAGCTGGTCGTTGGTCACGCCGAGCTGCGTGCCGCCGATGTTGACGCCGAGCGCCTTGCCACCGGCCGCCCCGCCGCTCGCCGCCGAGGCGGCGGGCGTGACCGCCTGCCGGAGCTCCTTCATGGCGGGCAGGTGGGCGAAGCCCTTGTTGTCGCCCAGGATCGCGTGGACGGTGGCGTCGGGGTACTTCTTCCGGAGCTTCTCGACGAACTTCATCTTCTCGATGTCGCCGAGGCCATCGTAGGCCCGCGCCGAGCTCTTCCAGCTGCGGAGCGCGCTCTCCGCATGCTGCTTCGCCTTGTCGACGGTGGACCCGGCGCGACTGGAGCGCAGGCTCGAGCCGATCTCGCCGAAGAACCGGCGGATGCCGCCGGGTGCCGCGGCCTTCTCGAGGAACTCGGCGATCGCCTCGGGCGAATGGCCGGCCTCGAGCGCCACCTTGATGAAGGCGGCGGTGTCCACGGTGGGCGCCGCCGGCGCCGCCGTCTTGGTCTGGCCGCCGTCGATGGCGGCGATCTCCGCCATCGTCCGACGGATGATCTCGACGGACGCGACCTTCTCGGCCAGGGTCGCGTTCCCCGCCGCGACCTGGTCGGCCGGCGAGGCCTCGGCTGCACGGCGACACCGCGCGGCGAGCTTGGAGAAGTCGGGCTTCGCCGGCGCCGCCGTCTTGGTGTGCCGAGCGCCGAGGTTGTTCACCCCGGTCTCGTTGAGCAGCTCGTCGAGTGTGAAGCCCATGTGAGTTCCCCCGGATCGAAGATCGGAAGCGACGGGGCTCAGCGGCCCATGTGCTTGGCGAGCAGCCGCGACACGTACTGCGGATCCGCCGCCATCTTGGCGAGGATCTTCTTCTTCCGCGCCCGGACCTTGGCGGCCGAGGTCTTCTCCTCGCCGCTGTCCTCCTTGGACTCGCGCGGCTCGGTCTTCTCCTCGTACTCGGAGTCGTCCTCCTCGTCGCCCTCCTTCTTCTCCTTCTTCTTGCCGCCCATGGCCGCGGCCATGGCCTCCTCGAAGGCGGACTTCTTGTCCGCCTCGCCGGCGCCCGGCATCGCCTCGTCGACGGCGATCTTCACCATGTCGGCGAAGACGTGGTGGGCGAGGGTACGACCGATCGCGTCGTAGTCCTGCGCCTGCTTGAGGAGGCCGGGGTCGACCTGGCTGAGGTCGCGGGCGGGCGGGAGCCCCTGCGCGGCGCGCACCTGCGCGACCTTCTCGTGATCGCGCGACTGCATCGCGCCGAAGACTGCCTTGAGCGAGTTCATGGTGTGCTCCGCGTTCGTGGGGGGAGGTGGGTCGGCTACGCCAGGCTCAGGCCTGGAGGTCGCGGACCGTGGCGAAGCCGAGCGGCGAGCCGCCACCCAGGCCGATCGCGGCCGCCTCGGGGTCGGTGCCGGTGCCCTGGCCGGCCGAGATGGTCTTGGTCGGGGCGAGGGTGTCCGAGTAGGTCTGCTTCGGGCCGGGGCCCGAGGTGACCATCTTCTCGTCGTGGTTCGCCGACCCGGCGAAGTTGGTCTCGAGCGTGGGCAGGCCGCGCTCGCCGAGCGCCGGGGTCTTCGCCCCCGACTCCGACTCGGTCATCTGGTTGTCGGGGGCGGTCGTCGCCAGGCCCTCGGCCAGCTTGTGGAACTCGGAGAAGAAGCCGCGCGCCATGATGCGGCCGGCGGCGTCGTACTCCTGCGCGACCTTCATGATCTGGCCGTCGTCCTCGTCGGCGACCTGCTCCTCGGCCTCGGCGGCCGCGAGCTTCTCCGCCATGGCGGCGAAGTCGACGTCGTCCTGCTCGACCTCGGGCGCCGGCGCGTGAGCGGCGGCCGCGGCCTGCTTGACGTGATCCTGATCGGTGAGCGCGAGGTAGAGGCTGGCGAGCGAGTTCATCTGGTCTCCTCCGGAGGCGAGCTTGGTGTGGTCGCCGCCGGTGGCGGCAGGCTTGCGCGCCGGCGGCGCGCCGGTCGCGGAATCGTGGGTCGTGGTCTCGGTGCTGGCGGACGCGAACTTGTTCATCAGGTCGCTGAGGGTGGGCATGGTCAGATCTCCTTCATGCGCCGCGCGAGCCGCTGGACCGACTCGAGGATCGAGGCGTCGAGAGCCGGATCGCTCATCAGCCCGCCGAACTTGGTGAGGTGGTGAGTCGCGCGATCGTGCGGTGCTGCAACAGACGCGAGTCGCTCGAAGCCTCCACGGCTCCCGGCTTGCGATCGTTGCTGTTGAACACCTGCATGGATGTACGCGAGTGGGATCAATCCTGTGATCCCGGCCGTCTTGCGCTGATGGTAGGCTGGGCCGTTTTTTGCGTCAAGTCCGGCACCTGTGCCGTGGGGCTCCAGATCCCGCGGCGCCCCCAGCTGTTGCGCTGCCACGGTCGCCCCGACACCTGCGCTGATCAGGAGCGGGAGCATCCAAGGGTGCTTCGCGATCGCGCGCACCGGCGACGGCGCCTTCTCGACCAGCTGGGGGAACGCCCGACGGAAGACCATGAACCCGGCGGCGAGTGCGAGGCTGGCGGGCACCACGCCGGGCATACCCGACGAGAGCCGTCGCTGCTCGTTCGTCATGGGATACCACTGGCTGTCGCGGTTGTACCCCTCGATCTCCCCGCGCTTCTCCATCCGCTCGAGGCGGGCGGCGAGGATCTCGGGATAGCAGCTCCGGTCGGCGATGTAGGGGCGCAGCTGCAGCGCGACCTTCTCGCTGACGTCGTGCTCGCTCAGGTGCTCGAGCTCGCGTGCCCACTTCGGCATCGGGCCAGGCCGGTGCTCGTCGAACACCAGGCGGTGGGCCGCCAGCTTGTCCGCGAGGGCACGGGCGCCCTGCTTGACCAGGATGATCCGCTGGAACTCCTGCGGGCGCAGGTCGATCCCCAACGCGGCGAGCGTGGCGAAGATCTCGCGCAGCGGGAAGCCCGTGAGCTGGTTGAGCAGCGCCGGCGGCAACGCCGGCTCGGTCGACTTGACCGCACCGGCGTCCTCCATGAAGGCGTCGACCTTCGCCTGGTCGGACGGCGTCACGCCCTCGATCTTCGTCTCGCCCGCCGGGACCTCCTTGGTCAGGTCGGCGGTCTTGCGCGCCGAGCTCGCCTTCTCGGCGGCCGCGTACTTGGCGTAGAAGCTCTCGCCGAGCTCGGCCGAGCTCGGCCGGATCTCGTAGATGCACCCATCGTGCGCGACCTTCTTCAAGACGTGGCTCGCCTTCTCGGCACCGATCGTCACGAAGGAAATGTCGAAGAACTTCGGCTTGTCGTTGAACGCGAAGACCCGCCGTCCGTCCGGCAGGATCTTGTTCATCTGGTAGCGGAGGTGCGGGCAGTACTCGGCCCGGTTCTTCGCGCGGTTGCCGCAGACGGAGCAGCGGTCCCACGGGACCCGGCACCCCATCGAGACGTCCCAGTACCGGTTCGCGGCGAGGTCGCCGAGGATGTCCTGGCACTTCGCGTCGTCGACGCGGACGATCAGCAGGACGCGGTGCATGCCCGGGTCGTAGGCCGAGAGCGTGACCTTCTCGCCGTACGCCCGCGCCGGGTCCTTGTTGACGTGGTGCTTGAACGGGTAGGCGTAGTGCTGGAACGTCTCGTAGCCGTACTCGGGACCGGGGTGGCGCAGCGCCTCCTCGGGGAAGTAGTCGCCGTTGACGTTCGACCCGTAGTACTCGCCCGACCCCATCGCGTCGATGAGCAGCTGGGTCTTGCCCGGGATCGGCGCCGCCGATCGCAGGTACTGCTCGATGGACGCGGGGAGCTCGCGCGCCATCTTGATGTGGCCGATCGACCGCTCGAGGTTGGCCTCGATCGGGAAGATGTGCGGGCCGGTCCGCGCGTCGTACCCAGCGTAGTTGATCAGCTTGTACAAGCGATCACTTCCACCGGGCGTTCCCGCCCGCGACGGACGCTGACGGCCTGACCCGCGGCGTCTGCGGCGCCTGCTCGCTCCGAGCTTCGGCCGCCTGCATCCGCTGCACCTTCTCCTCGATGGTGACCGGCCCACGCTTCGGCGCCGTCGGCCGGACTGCGCCGCCCATCCGCCCCTCGCGGATCTCGCCCACGTTGCGGTTGGCATCGGACCAGCGCTGAGCCTTGTTCGAGGGGGCGTTGTAGGCGGCCTCGGCGCGCGCCTTGGTCGCGGTGTAGTCCGTCCTCCGCGCCTGCATCCGCGCCTTGCGCGCGTCGGCCTCGGCCTGCGTGAGCTGCTTCCCAGAACCTGACGCGCGCGCCTGGGCGTTGACCAGCTCGCCGCCGACCATCACCTTGCGGCCCGGCGCGTTGTTGGCGTCGAACTTCTTGTTGTAGGCCTGCTCGCTGATGACGCGCTGCGCGCGCTGCGGGGCTGTCTCCCACGGCACGCCGGGGTCACCGCGACCGCCACCGCCCCCCTGCTTCTTCGGGGTGGCGGGCGGTGGAGTCGGATCTCCGGCCTTGCTCGGGCGGTAGCCGGGCGACGGACGCCATCCCTGGGGTGCGTTCTTCGCCGGCGACTCCATCTTCTGGGTCGGGATGGCGCCGAGCAGGTTGCCGCCGGGCGCGCCCATCTGGTTGGGCGGCTTGGGCGCCGGCGCGCCGGGGACGCCGGTCGAAGGAGGGCGAACGATGCCGCCGGGCGGCGGCGGACGTGGAACCGACGGCACGCCAGCCGGCGCACCCCAAGGCCCTGCGACCTTGAGGAGCTCGTCGGCGAAGCCTGCGAGGTATCGGTTCACGTCGATGGCCGATCAGCCGCCCTGCGGGCGCGGCGGGAGCGGACCGTTGCCCAGGGTGACCTTGGCCTTCGGCGCGGCCTTCGGCGCGGGCATGCCCGGGTTCTTGTGCTGGCCGGTGACCGGGTTCATCTTGGTCTTGCTGCCGAACGCCTGGCCGGGGGCGTTGGTGTCGGTGGGCGCCGGGACCTTGGGCACGCCGCCGCCCGGGCCCTTGCGGCCGGCGCGGCCACCCGCGAACGGGTCGTAGCCCGAACCGGTGGCGTCGGCGAGCTTGCTCAGCTCGTCGGCGAACGCGCGCGCGGTGATCCGGCCCGCGGCGTCCTCCTCCTCCGCCTGCTTGATGATCTCGGCAGCCTGCTTCTCGAGCTCGGCATCCTTCGACGCCATGGTGTCGTACACGTCCGTGAGGGTTCGCATCTCCGTGTCTCCTTCGGGCTAGCGCCCCGTGATCAGTTTTCGCACGCCGCCCAGAACAGTACCAGCGGCGTTGACAGGCGGCTTGCGCCCGAACATCCGCCCCACCCGGCGCGTCGCGCCGCCGGCGAGGCCCAGGCCCATCTTGCCGAGGACCAGGGCGGCGATGGCCGACCCCTGTGGGCTGCTGGTGATGGCCTTCACGGCCTCGTCGGCCTTGCCGGCCGCGCCGCGCGCGGCGATGCCGACGTTCTTCTTGAACTCGCTGCCGCGATCGCCGATGTAGTTCGAGGCGCGGTTCGCGTACTCCTCGGCGGAGGCGGCGCTCTTCTCGATCCCGAAGGACGTGCCGAGGAACCGGGGCGAGGCGTGCTTGCCCATCTGCGAGCTCGAGGTTGCGCGGAGCGACATCGAGCCGCCCTCCACGAGCCCGTGCTTCGCGCCGGGGGCGCCGTGGCTGGGCGCGCGCGCCTCGCTGCTGTGGAAGCGCTCGCCACCGGCCTCGAGCGGCGCCGGCTGCTCCTTGGCCGGACGGTGGAACCCGGTCGGCAGGCCGCTGTCGGCGTCCCAGTCGCTGGGCGCCGCGCCCGCGCACTTCACCGCGCCCTTCTTCTTGGGCTGGCCGGTGCCGTACATGCCGCCGCCGGCCTCCTCGCCACCGGAGTCCATCCCGCCAGGGGTCACGGCGGGGCTGGCGCCGGCCGGCTCGCTCGGCTTGGCCGGCTTGGTCGACGGGTCGTCCTTCGCGGCCTCCGCCATCTTCTGGTGGAAGGTCGCGTCGTCACGCCCGGGGAGGTCGCGGAAGAACCGCCCGCCGCGCGGCTGCGCGGCCTTCTGGAAGAACATCCCATCGCCAGCGACCTTCCCGAGCGGCTGGCGCTCGGGGTTGGTCTGCGGGTGCTTCTTCTCGGGGAGGTCGCTCATGTTCGGGGTCTCCTTCGCCCACTCTCGCGCCTTCTTGGGGTTCGTGGCGAAGAAGAGGCGCTGCTGGGCCTTGGACTCGAAGGGCACGCGATCAGCCTTCGCTGGCGCCGCCGCGGAGGCGCTCCTGCAGGGCGGTGTGGTAGGCCATCACGCCCTCCTTCCGACCGAGCATCCGGGCCTTCTGGGCGACCTCCATCACGTCGTTGGTCCCCTCGTCGTAGCCCTTCTGCTTGCCCTTGCTGCTGCCGAGCGCCGCACCACCGACACCGGCGGCGGCGCCGAGGCCGAGCATCTTGGCGACGCCGCGGCCGGCGCTGGGCGCGGTCTGCGCGGCCGGGCGCCCGAAGCGCATCATGCGGGCGAGGCGCCCCGCACCGGGCGAGGCGACCTTGACGAGTTCGTCCTGGAATCCGCGCATGAAGTTCATCGGCATCGCCTTCTTCTCCTGGGGCTGACTCGACTGCTCGAGCATACAGCGGACGAACGCCGCCTTGGGTGGAACTGCCTTGCGTGTCGCTACGTGATCGATGAGGTACTCGCTGAACGTGTCGGCGAAGTCCTCTTCCGGGCTCGTCTTGGCGTACTCGTCGACGAACCCAGCGCCGGCGGTGGACGCCGTCCACGCGGCGAGCAGCCGCGGGTTCGTTCGCACGATCGTGTGGGCGAGTTCATGAAAGACAGATCGCCGAAACTGCTCAGGATCGATCCGGTCGCCATCGTACACGCCCTTGTCGTAAACGACAATTGCACCCTCGGCCGGCTCGTACTTCGAGTGCCCCGGTGCGCTCGGCGGCGCATCTTCGAGGACCGGGCGCCGGACGAGCGTGCGGAGGTTCGGGTTCTCCTCGAGCCAGCGCGCGGGGAGCGGTGCGAGGAACCGCTGCAGCTCGGCCACCTCCGCCGGCGTCCAACGGCCCTCGAGCTCGAGCCCGCGAACCCTCACAGGACCTTCTTGAGGTCGGCGAAGAGCTTCGTGAGGATGCCGCCGGCGAGCGCCGACCCAAGGCCGACCAGGCCGGCGAATCGGAGCGGGTGCTGCTCGCGCCAGCTCTCGGACGCGTGGCGAATCCCCGGCGTCGGCGTCTTGATGGTGGGGAGCAGCTCGTAGGGGTGTCGCCCGGTGATGAACGCGTCGCGCTCGGAGGGATGGATGCGGGCGCGGATGTGCTTGCCGGACTCGGTGCCGTAGAGGTACATCGCGCCCATCGCGGCGGGGATCGCGGTGGTCAACGCGCCGGCGACGAAGTCCGGGGAGGTCCCGACCTCCTTGGCGGCGCCGGCGATCCGACGGCCGGCACCAGGTGAACCCATGATCTCGGCGGACTGGTGTCCGATCTGCGAGCCGATGTGCTTGAGGTCGTCCCAGGTATCACCGACGAAGCGGCCGATGCCGATGGCTCCACCTCTGGCGGCGTCGATGATGCCGCTGGTCTTCTCGATGTCCTCCGGCGGCTCCTGCGCCTCCACCCGCGCCTGCCGCATGTACTTCCGCGCGAGCGCCAGGCCGACGATCGGCGGGATGGTGCCCAGGAGGTAGCTCGCCCAAGCCGGACCGAGCCGCTTGAACGACGCCCGCGCGGCCGCGGGGCCTTCGGTCTTGGCGATGTGCGAGAGGGCGAGGATCGAGGCCTTGGCCTCGGGGTAGAGCTGCGTCGCGGCCAGCGTGGCGCCCATGATCTCCGGGGCGTTGTCCTGCATGAAGGAGATCGCCTTGTCGTCGATCGTGCCTGGCATCATCTCCTTGATGCGGTCGCCAGCGATCAGCGCGATCGGCAGCGCCGCGTAGGCGGCGCGCTGCAGGCCGGGGCCGACCTTGGAGCGCACCTTGCCGAGCCGGCTGCCGGTGAAGTCGGCGGCATGGCCGAGTTCGTGGAGGACCTTCTCCTTGCCGATCTCCTTGAGGAAGACCTCCTTGGTCGCGTGGTTGTAGTAGTTCCCGCTGAGCAGGCCGTTCTGGAAGTTCAGGCGAACGCCCTTGTTGGCCAGGTCGTGCTTGCCGATGAAGGAGTCGACGACCTTCTGGATCTCGGGGATCTTCTTCGCCGCCTCCATGATGGCGTCCTTGTCCGCGGCATCGTGGGCCAGCCGCAGACGGGCGGAGACGTTGAAGAGGCCCATCAGCTTGGACGGCTGCACCTGCGGCCGCGCTTCCGCCAGCGTGGGCGCGTTGCGGAGCTGCAGCGCGTTGTGCCAGGAGACCGATCCCTTGTCCGCCACGTTCCCGAGCGCCCAGCCGGCCCCCATCGTCGCGAGCCGGCGCGCGAACGGCGCGGTGCCGAGCGCGACGAGGCTCGCGATCGCGCGCTCGCCAGGATCGAGGCTGGTCGGGCTCGTCTCCCGCTCGGGCGGCAGGTACGGCGCCGTCGACGGCGCGTCGACGGCCGTCTTCTCGCTCAAGAAGACGCGGAGCGGGTCAGGGCGGGCCATGTGGAGATCACACCCCCATCGCCTTCGTCGCGAACTCGCCGGCCTTGATCGGCGAGGGGCGCCCGCTGCCGCGGCGCTGCTCGTTCATCTCGTCGATGCTGGCCTGGGCCTCGGCGAGCATCTTGACCTCGCCGGGGGCGACGTTCCGGCTCATCGTGCTCGCGGTCAGCCACGTGCCCGCGACGAGCGGATCGGCGGCGAGGGTGGGGGCGTAGCGGGCGAGCACCCCGAAGTGGCTCGCCACCAGCCCCGGCTTGGTCTCCTCGACGTCCTTCAGGTTCGGATGCACGTCGTAGAGCTGCGCGTAGGACGACTGGATGTCGTTGTCGACCTGCTTGTCGCGGCTGTGGCGCAGCAGGCCCTGCACGCCCGCGGTGGCGCCCGCGGTCATCGCGGACAGCGCGAGCATCTTGGCCAGGTTGAGCCCGACGTCCGACCAGCCCGGCGAGAGCCGGCCCGCGCCCTCGGCCACCTCCTTCACGCCGGTCGCTCCGCCCGTGCGGAGCTTCTCGAGGAGGCTCAGCGGTGGCTGGACGACCTTCTTGGCCACGTCGTCGGCGCCGCCGCGGAGCCGACTGAACCAGCTGGCAGCCTCTTTCTGGAGGGCCTGCTTGATCAGGCGCATGCGCACGGCGGCGACCTCGTCCGCGGCCTGCTTGGACAGGAGGCCGTTAGCGAGGCAGGCGTCAAGGAGCTCGGCGGACGTGGCCATCTGATCACCTCTTGAACTTGGCGGCATCGTAGTCCCCGTGGAGACGCTTCAGCTGGCCCTTGGCGGGGCGCTTCTTGAAGAGGTCGCTGAAGTTCGTGAAGGCGGCTTCGCTCGCCTGCGCGTGGCCCGAGTTCGGGTCGACGGCCGCGGCCAGGTAGCGCGGCTTGTCGCCTCCGCGCAACCCGCGCTTGTAGGCGCTCGAGGTTGCCATGCCCGTGGCCGCCACCGTGCCCGCCGCGGTGAGCGCGAGCAGGGGGTGCTTGACCGTGAACTTGCCCACGTTCTTCAGCACGCCGCCCACGCCCGCGACCTTGACGAGCTCGTCCGCGAAGCCGGTGAGGAACGGGTCCATCACAGGTCCCGGAGCTTCTGCTGGTTGATCGTGATCTCGTCGTTGATGCGGAGGATGTCCCGCAGGCCGTTCTTGATCTCGTCGGTCTTGCGCTGGATGGTGTCGAGCGACACGAGCACCGGGTGGGCGCCGTTGATGATGGTCGTGTTGCCGAGGTTCTCGCTGATCAGGTCGGCGGCGACCGGCGCGATCGCGAGCTTCACCAGTCGGGCCCGCACGTCCCCGTGCGTGTCGGCGATGAGGCGGCGCTCGAACTGCGGGATGAGCTCGCCCGCCAGCTTGGCGTGCCCGGCGATCACCGAGGCGACCAGGACCTGGCGCATCGTGGCGCCGCCGAGCACGGTCTGCTTGACCTGCTCGAACGCCTGCTTCTCGAGGGACTCGACCTCCATGCCCAGGCGCATGACCTGATCGGCGAGCTGCTGGCGCGCGGCGGCCTGCTTCTGCAGGATGACGATCACCCGCTGGCGCTCGCTGGGCCCCGCGAGCCCGTTGTGCACCGAGGCCGGGTCGACGCCCATCATCGAGGCCATCGACGGTCCGGGCTGTGGGATGCCGCGCGGCGGGCCGGCGTAGTCAGAGGTGGTGACGGGGAGCGTCTCCGGGTCGACCGATCCGTCGCCGGGGCCACACCCGCAGGACGCGAGGACGACCTTCGAGTCGGCGAGGGGGAAGGCGATCTTCTCCTTCTGCGCCGTCTTCGACCAGAGGCCCTGGTGCGTGGCGATGTTGGCCATCTCGCAGACCCGGGAGATCTGGTTGGCGTTGAGCTCGTTCTCCTTGGCGAGCTTCGTGATCACGTCGTTGAGCTTGGCGCCCTCCTCGAGGTAGCGCTTCGCCGCGATCTTGGCGAAGGCCTCGAGCCGATCCGACGCCACCTTCGAGACCTGCGGCTTGCGGCCCTCGAGCAGGTATGAGAAATGCCCAACGTTCATCGAGGCCTCGCTTCTGGTGTTGACGTCGAGGGTATAGGCTACGGCAGATCGGGTCAAGGAAGCGGAAGTACACCGAAAGGACGCCTGATGAAGTTCTGTCCTCACTGCGGGGGAGACCTCTCGCAGTACAGCATGGCCGGCGCGCCACACGCGCCGGCCACCACCGGCACCGTCTACAACCAGACCACGATGTGGAAGGCGCTCGTGGAGCGCGCTCGTGCGATCGAGGGCACGCCGCCGCCGCTCGAGAACCTGGTGCTGCCCATCGTCTCTCAGATGACTGCGGCGTTCGCGGCGCGCCCGGACCGGGAACGAGACGCGCCGCTGAGGACCGTGGTGCACCTGGTCTTCGATCGCGACGTCGTGCCGCGCGGCGGCGCGCTCCACTACATCACGATGACCGAGGGACGGGGCGCGATGGACCTCGGCCGCTTGCAGGGGATGGGCTACGCCGTGCAGGACGGGAAGGTCCTGGTGGTCGACGACGTGCCCGTGGGGCCGGCCTACCAGCTGCTCAGCTACTGGGGCGGTGCTCGGCAGCACAAGCGCTGGCACCTCGAGGCGCCCTGCGAGATCAACCCGTCGCGGAACGGTGACCCGGCCTTCATGGACGCGAACATGATCGGGTTCGTGGCGACGTGGAAGGACACGGAGCGGATGACGGAGGCGCTGCTCGAGCTGCTCGAGATGTTCGCGCGCGGGTTCGGTGAGCACCGCCAGACGATCGCCATGCCGCTCGTGCTCGAGCTGGTCGCGCGCTGATCAAGATCCGTTTCCGGGCATAAGAACGGGGAACCCCCACCAAAGGATTCCCCATGCGCACCAAGCTCGTGGCGACGCTCGACATCGTGTTGAGCAGCCGCCTCATCCATGCAGAGATTGAACGCACCGTGGAGCAGGCCCACAAGGTCTGTGATCCACACCTGGCGATCTCCCTGGCCAACGCCCGGCAGACCGTGTCGAACCCCGTCGACATGGCCGTCGAGCTCGAGATGCTCGACGCCGCCATCGACCTCTCGAAGGAGAACCTGGCAGAGATCGAGGGCCTGAAGCGCTCGATCGCCAAGTCGCTCCAGGGCCACGAGGTCCTGGAAGCGCTCGGCAGCGCGCTCGTGTCGCAAGACATGATCGACGCCGTCGAGGAGAAGTTCCAGGTCACCGGGCTCAGGCTCGAGGAGATGGAGAAGCTGCGGGACCTCACCGTGTCCCGCGCCCGCGACCTCACCAGCCAGCTCTAGGGCTGGTGGGTGCGCGGGGCTTCTCTGCTCTCTTAGCCTTCGGGTACACTCGCCACCATGACGCCGTTCCTCCAGGCCTTCACCGATGAGCTGGTCAAGCTCGGCGCGGACAACGACCTGGTCGACGTCTTCCGGGAGGCCAAGAAGGAGACCCGGAGGCAGCCGGCGCGGGACAGCGCCCTGAGCGCGCTGCGCGGGAACGGCACCCCGGTCAGCCGCAACTACCTCGCGTCGATGTTGATCGGCGGGATCTCGGTGCCGGCGGTGGCGGTCATGAGCAAGCGGATCTCGCGGGCCCTGAACAACAAGACCGTGCAGCGTGAGCTCCGCGGCCTTGGGCCGATGGCGCACCCGAAGAAGGTCCGGGCGCTGCGCGACGAGTTGCACACCGGCCCGTCGTTCGGGCGCGCGCGCCCCGGCACGCCGTTGAACACCCGGCCGCTCATCACGCACGGCGAGGCCGCCGGTCTTGCGGCGAGCGGCGTCGCGACCGGTGGCCTGGTGCAGATGATCCGGGACTACTTCGCGGGCAGCGCGCCGACGACCCCGCGCTAGAAGCGGTTCGAGCTGATGTCGGCGGCGAGCTTGCAGTAGACCAGCGAGTGCAGCCCGTCGTCGGGCTGGTCGATCGGGTGGTCGTAGTTCATCGTGCGCGTGCGCTCGTTGTACTCGATGTACTCGGCGAGGATGTCCTTGCCGAAGGACTCGAACTCGGCCCACTCGGGGAGGATGAACTTCTTCTGCTTGAAGCCGAGGAAGGTGTCGGCGAGGACGGCGTTGCGGTTGATGATGAACTTGTGGGCCTCAGGGTCGTACTTCTTCCGCTCGCCGAGGCTGGTGGAGTAGGCGAACTGCATGACGCCGGTGCGGCCGCGGGCCTTGAAGAGGCGGCTGTTGACGCCCCAGCCGTGGCCCCAGTCGGCGCCGAGGACCTCGACACCCCAGTGGCCGCAGATGTTGAGCACGTCGGGGACGATGATCTCGGGATCGATGTCCTTGCCGGTGTAGCGCTTCCAGAGGAAGGGCCAGAAGAGCTCGTCGTTGACGTAGGCCCCGAGCGTGAGCACGGTCCACGACGCGAACTTCTTCCGCCCCTTCTCGGCCGAGCCCTCCTGGCGTCCTTCGCCCCAGTCGATCCCGCCGAAGATGCGGAGGCCGTGCATCTTCGAGTTCTTGGTGTGGATGATCTTGCGCGTCTCGCGCGTGGGGATCTGCTTGTCGGGGTAGCAGCACTTCTGCAGGTCCATCCGCGTCACGGGGGCGGACGCGGTGTCGTACGAGAAGCCGAGGATCTCGTTCTGGAACTTGTTCTCGGGCCACTTCTCGTAGGGGAGGACGATCTCCTTCCGCCAGGCGTTCTCCCCCTGCTTCCAGGGGACCATCAGCTGGGAGATGTGGTAGCCGACGTAGTACTCGCCGGGGCAGAAGGTGACCCACTGACCCTGGGAGGCGTCGAGGGCCTTGCCGCAGTTGGAGCAGATCAGGCCGGTCTTGCCGATGTTCCGCTCGTCGAGGAAGTTCCAGTAGCTCCCCGCCTCGCCGCTCTTGCAGTCGCAGGGGACGAGCCACTCGTTCTGCGTGGACCACTGCCAGTACTCCTCGAGGGTGTTGGAGTGGGTCAGCGGCGTGCCGGTGATCATCTCCGAGCCCTGGACGCCGGCGGAAAGCAACGAGGCCGACAGCGACTGGCTGATGACCTTGATGTTGTCCTTGAGCAAGTCCTGGGCTTCGTCGAAGAACACGCGCGACGCCGGGATGCCGCGGGCGCGGGCGGCGGTCAGGTACGCCGCGCGCAAGAAGATGTACGACCCGTTCATCAGGGTCTTCTCGAAGACCTGATCGATGACGCCCTTGCCGAGGTACAGGTTCTTCAGGAAGGGCGAGTCGTAGAGGGTCGGCCGCAGCTTCTCGTTCGAGTACTGCCGGGTCTGTTGGTGCGACGGCGAGACGTAGAGCGTGCGCCAGTGGGGGTGGAGCACGGCCTCGAGGATCTGGAGGCAGCAGACCGTCGTCGACTTCGCGACCTGGCGCGAGGTCTTCATGACCAGCTGGCTGTCCTGGTCGTTGTAGATCGGGATCAGGAAGGCGTGGTTGTCGAGCCGGAGCGGCTTGCCGAGGTGGTAGAGGATCGCCTGGGCGATGTCGGATCGGCGCCCGTGGAACGTGGGGATGCCGCCCTCGGACTTCGCGGCGAACTCCTTCAGCTGCGGCGCCCACTTGTAGGCCGCGTTCCAGTTGATGTCCCGGATCATCGCCGGGCGCGCTTCCCCCTTGCCCTCGAAGTCGAAGGGGTCGTCCTCGAGGACGCCATCGGCTTCGTCCAGCACTAGGACTCCTTCTTGTCGGCGGTCTTCTTCGTGGGAACCGCGACCTGGCCGGCCAGCTGCGCCAGGGAGATGTGGGAGGACTTCTCGGGCTTCACCGAGAAGAGCCCCTGGAAGTCGGCGGTGCTGGGGGTGCCGTCGCTCTTCGGCACGCCGAGCCCGGCGGTCTTCTTGACGCTGAGCGCGCGCAGGGTGAGCTCGGCCCACCGCATGGCGCCAGCGAGCTCGGGTTGGGGGGTGTCCATCGCCAGCTTGAACTGCTGGTACGTCTTGTTGATGATCGTGTTGACGATCTGCTCGTCGCTGTGGACCGACGCGACGCCGAGCATGTCCCGCACCTCCTCCGCGGTGGGCGAGGCGACGCCGAAGGCGACGTAGCTGCGCTCCTCCTGGGAGATGAGCTTCTTGTAGAAGTCGTCCCAGGCCTTGCGGCTGAGCAGCTTGACGTCCCAGTAGATGTGCCGGTAGGTGCTCAGGGCGTCGTTGCTGAGCTCGATCCCGTAGTGCTCGAAGAGGAGCTTCTGGATCTCGCCGGCGCTGGCGCGCGAGAGCAGCAGGCAGCCCAGGATGGCGCGCGTGTGGACGTTCGTGAAGAGCCGGAAGGCCAGGTCGGCGTGGGGCGGCGCGGCCGCGCGGCCGAACTCGCGCTGCATCCGCCAGAGGTCACCGACGCCCTCGGCGTCGGCCCAGGCGAGCACTCCCTCCAGGTCGGTGATCTCGGTGTCGGTGCCGTCGATGAACGCGCCGACCGACGTCGGCGCGGTGTCGCGGAGGTGCTGGCGGCAGTCGGCGAGCCACAGGTCGCCGACGCGCGGCAGCTCGTAGCGCTCAAGCGTCGAGTTGATCTCGATCTTGCGCGAGACGAGGAACCGGAGGAATCGCTCGTAGGGGTACCTCACGCGAGCTCATCGAGCCATCCCGATGGGCTGGCCGTCTCGCAGGAGGCGGCCCCCCACGTGTCGGGGCGCCACCGCGGCCGCGGTCTTGGTCTTCTGTTCCTCGAGCATCCTCAGGCGGCTGAGGCCATCGATGACGCGCTGCAGGTGCCCGAGCGCCGAGCGCACCGCCTCTTCCGGGATGTCGTCCATCCCGAGCCGGCTCGCCAGCAGCAGGTTCGCCAGCATGTGGCTGGTCTCCCAGAGCAGCGGCTTGACCGAGGCGAAGCGGGCGATGTTCTCCTCGTTGACGAACCCCAGGGACAGGACCGAGTCAACGGTCTGCGCGTCCTCGAGGTTGGCGGCGATCTTGAGCAGCTCGCTGAATGGCGCACGCATGCTGGCCACGACCATCTGGCGCATGGGGCTGGCGACCTTCTCGGCCCGGCCCGGCAGATCCCGCGTCCGCAGGTGGTGGAGCTGCAGCTCGAGGCGATCGCGGACGCCATCGAGCACCTGCGCGCGCTTCTCCCCGGGCAGGCCCCAGGTGGCGAGCAGGAAGTCGGCCTCGTGCCGCGGCAGCGAGGCGAAGTCGAAGGCCGCCTTGACCATCTTGGCGTTGCCGCGGATGGGCGTCTGGCGGCACGCCGCGTACTTCTCGAGGCGGCCACCCCGGAAGATGTAGCGCCCGTTGGCGGCCGCCACCTTCACCGGCTGGGTGTCGAGCCACGAGGCGGTGATCCGCTTGAAGTCGTCGGGCGCCTCCGACACCGGGCACAGCCGCGGCATGCGGATGAACGACATCTTGGCCGAGACGATGTAGTTCGCCTTCGGGCCCAGCAGCGGTCGCATCTCCGGCGACTTGTTGGTGTCGGAGAGCCGGACGATCCCGTCGACCGTCGGCGAGATGATCAGGTTGATGATGTTGCCCTTGTAGTCGACCGCCGCGATCGCGCGGAGGTTCTTGTAGACCGTCACCCCGGTGACCTGGAAGGGCACGGTCGCGAGGACGTCCTTCCCGTCGCGGTAGACCAGGGTGCCCATCTTGCCCGGCTCGGGCCGGTCGGCCTGCAGGCTGGTGTCGGGGTCGTCGGGCAGCGGGATGCCGGCGAAGCGCGACTGGATGGAGGCCAGGGCCTTGCCGAGGAAGAGCTTGGTGTCGGCCTTCCCGCCCTCGAACGTGACCACGTTGGGGATGACCCAACCCTTGGCCATGACGCCGTCCCGATCGCGCACGCCGTAGCGGCCGTACTCGTCGATCTGCTTGACGGTGCGGTCGTCGCTGCGCGGGTCGAAGACGAACGGGTTCTTGTGCACGCCCAGCTCGCCGGGCGGTCCCTCCATGTCCTTGCCGTAGACGGTCGCCGGCGGGTCGAGGGTGAAGTGGCCGACCTGGTCGGCGACGGTCAGTGGGTCCTTCTCGTAGTTCTGGAGCTCGGCCTTCCGCAGCTCGAGGAGCGAGCGGATGCCCTGCCGGTTGGTCGTGATGATGACCGGGTCGAAGACCTCGTCCGAGGAGGTGTAGAGCCGGTAGACGTCGGGGCCGTCCTTCTTGACGGTGAAGACCGCCTGCGCGCGCTCCTTGTTGAGCTCGTCCTGCTCGGTCACCGCCGGCGTCTCCGCCGCGTACTTCTTCAGGACGTCGAAGGTCTTGCGGCGGTAGAAGCCACCGAGCAGCGTCGGCTGCTCCGCCACGGCCTGCTTGAACAGGCGGAGGTCGTCGGCGCCCAGGGTGCCGCCGAGGAGGTCCACCATCGACAGCGGCGCGGAGTAGGAGTACTTGCCGCCCAGGGGCGGGTTGCGGCTGTCGGCGAAGGTGTCGTCCGCCATGCTCGGCGGCGGCGTCGCCGATGCCACGCCCGCGCCCAGGCTGTTCTGGTAGAAGATCTTCGCCAGGTTGTCGTCCGTGAGCGGGTAGAGCTTCCCGCTCTCGAAGAACAGGTCGAGCGGCGCCATGTGCCACGACTTGATGATGATCGGGACGCCGATCGACGACCCGTCGTTGCCCGCCTTGGCGATCGCCGTGCCGTAGCCGTAGCCCTTCTCGTCGTCGAGGTCCTGGAAGACGACCGTGACGGTGACGCCCAGGTCCTTCGGGAGCTTCTCCGCGACCATCGCGGAGATCTCCTGCTGCCACTCGCGGACGTTGTCCGAGAGCTTCTTGTACTGGGTCCGGCGGAACATCGGATCGTCGGAGAACAGGTTGTCCATGAGAGGGCTCCTAGAGCAGGGGGGCGATGACGCCCGGCGGCACCGTCACCTTGACGGCCCCCAAGGTCAGGCGGCTGATGAGCAGGGCCACGCCGTTGGCTTGCTGCTCCGGGGTGGCGTTGGCAGGCTGCGGGCTGTTGAGGTTGGTGGTGGTGGGGATGAAGGCCGTCACGACGCCGGCCTGGGCGGGGATGGTCATCCCCATCCAGTAGAGCTGCAGCGCGCTCATGAAGAGCACCGGGCCGCTGCCGGCGAGCTCGGGGGCGAAGGCCCGCTCGAGCGAGTTCGCCAGCGAGGACCTCCGGGACTGCGCCTCGGGGATGCCGCCGGCGACGAGGTAGCCGGCGTAGGCCTTGGCCCAGTCGACGGCCGCCTTGCGCGTCGAGGTCGGCGCGGTCGCGGCTCGGAAGAGCGGGACCAGGCCGGCGGTCAGGACCGGGGTGACGACGGCGACAGGCATGGGGCTAGAGGTCCGCGGGATCTTTCGAGAAGAAGGCGAAGGTCGACAGGATCTTATCAGAAAGCTCGGAGCGCAGTTTCTCGAGATCGATGGGCGTCGGTGGCAGCGGCGGCGTGGACGGCCCCCACGCCGTGTTGACCTTGAGCGCCTTGATGATGTCGAACAGCCGCCCGAAGACCTCGACGAGCGCCAGCCCGAGCACGGCCGGCTCGTTGGCGCCCGCGCCGCCCCACTGGTACTTCGGCCCGGATCCGACCCACTCGCCATCGCGGTTGTAGGTCTCGCGGGTCTTCACCGTGACGGTCTCAGCTCCGGCCACGGTCGCCACCGCAGCGAGCTCGAGCTCACGCCGGACGCCGTCCTCGAGGGCGCCGTGGCGCACGGTGAACCGGTCGGCGCTCGGGCCCACCTGGTGGAGGAACGTCTCGTCGTGCACGGTCGCCGGGTCGGTCTTGCCGACGACCTTGCGTCCCCGCGCGGCGCTGTAGCCGTCGGCGATGTGACCGAAGTTCGTCGCGCGGAGGGTCATCGTGTTGTTCAAGGGGTTGAGGATCACCCCCGTGCCTGCGCCGCCTTCGATGATCACCGCCCCCCCGCGCTTCAGGATCAGCGTGGCCTCGCCCGCTGTGCGGTAGACCTTGTCGCCGGCCGACTGGTTGTCGTCGGGGTTGCCGACCGAGGGAGGATCGTCGGTCTCCTCGTCGACCGTGGGCAGGCGCAGGAAGCCGATGATGCAGCACTGGGCGCCGTTGGTCGTCATGACGGCGATGCAGTAGGAGCCCGGCCGGGGCCGGGTGTTCTCGCCACCGCCGTCCGTGTCCACATCGGGGCTGAGGATGTGAGCGTCGTTGACGACGAACCCATCGCTCGAGGAGAACCGGTAGGTGCCGGGGTGGTTCGGGTGTTCCTCGCCCAGCCGCCCGAACAGGATGGCGCCGGCGGGGACTCCTCGTCCTGCCCAGAACTTGTCGTTCACGAGGCCATCGTACAGCAAAGAGGACTCCTCCCCCCCTGGCATAAGGAACACGAAGCAGCATCCAATCTGCTGAGAACAAGGAGCCAACCATGTCTTCCGTGAACAAGATGATCCTGATCGGCCACCTCGGAGCCGATCCCGAACTCAAGCACATCCCATCGGGGCAGCCCGTCTGCACCTTCACGATCGCCACCAACGAGGTCTGGAAGGACAAGTCGGGTGAGAAGCAAGAGCGCGTCGAGTGGACCAACATCGTCGCGTGGGGTCCGCTCGCCGAGGTCTGCGCGAAGTACCTGGCCAAGGGCCGGCAGGTCTACGTCGAGGGCCGCAAGCAGACGCGGACCTACGACGACAAGGAGGGCGTGAAGCGCTACTTCACCGAGTGCGTCGCCCAGGAGGTGAAGTTCCTCGGCGACGGCAAGGGTGACGGGGACGGTCGCGGTGAGAGCCGCGGCCGCAGCGACAGCAAGCCGTCGGGCCGCCGCGATGACGGCCCTCCGCCCCGTGGCCCGGGCCCCGGCGCGGACGACGACATCCCGTTCTGATCCCCTGCAACCAATGGGGGTGATCAATGTCTTCGTATCTCGTCATCATGAGACACCGAGCCAAGTCTCTCGTGGCTAAGGCCACGGATTGTCGGCTCACCCTGGGCGAGTTCCTGCTCGACCAGACGGGCATCGTGGCGCGGCTCAACGGCGCGCTGGCGAAGTACTCGCGCCACATCGACTGGCCCTACGTGCCCATCGGGTTCGCGACGCTGCGCGCCCTGATGGAGGACATCCGCTACGGCGAGGCCGACACGTTCGATCTGGTCTGCCGGCGGTTCGGGTTCTCGGAGTCCGCCTCAGCGCCGATCGTCGAACGGGCGATCGGCCGGGTCGAGTGGCACATCGGTCCTGACGCACCGTGCGAGACCATGTGGCACGAGTCCGACCTGATCGAGGACGCCCAACGGCTCATCCGCTGGGGCGAGAGCCTCGTCACCCGCTGCCCCAACGGCGTCGTCGCGCACCAGCTGCAGGCGCTGGTGGCGATGTCGCGCGAGGACCTCGGGCGGTACGTCGCCCGCGCTCTGGGGTAGCATCCTCGGGATGCGGAAGCCCCCCGAGGACATGACCAGCACGGAGGACCTCTGGCTCCGTGCGCTCGATCGCCAATGGCAGGAAACCCCCGAGCACCTCAAGGAGCTCGGGCAGGTCCTGCGCCGCAGCGTCGACCACGATGTGGACGAGCTCGCGGCATTCCTTTCCAAGCACGAGATCCAGGTCGCCGCGGAACACCTCGCGGAGTTCCGCGACGTCCTGATCGTCAAGCGCATCGACATGAAGGACCTCGAGCCAGCGGCGCGCGCCCGCCTGCGCGCCCGCCTCCTTCAAGCCGACGACCCGCGCCACATGACGGCGGACTACGCCGCGGCCATCCAGGCCGGCGAAGTCCCGCGGTGCCGCAGCTGCCGATGGTTCGTCACCGCACCCGGTGACACCACCGCCGGCGGCGACAAGCCCTGCACCAGCTTCGGAACCAAGGGCGCCGACCAGGCGTGCTTCGGCTTCACGAAGACCGATCTCTGAAAAGGCTCTCGCTCCTTCATGAGCCTTTTCGACGGCGCACGGGGCGGTTGGCTCCCAACCCCTGCGCCGTTTTTTTAGCCTGAGGGCGTCGCGAGCCGCGAGCCGCGAGCCGGGTTGTAGAGCGACTCGACCATGTCCTTGTAGAAGGCGGTCTTGCTCGGCGGCTTCGCCTGGGCGCGCTCCTTCGCCGGCCCGCCGACCTGCCCAGGACCGATGCTCTTCGGCTTGGGCGGGCTGGTCCCCATGCGCCAGGCCGAGCTCGCGCTCGAGCGCAAGGCCCCCGGTGCCTTGACCTCGGCGCCGGCCGCCGCCGCCCCGAGCTTCTCCTCCTGCGCTTCGAGCTCGCCCGCCCGCCGCTTCGCCGCCGCCCCTTCCCTCAGCGCCTCGACCAGCCGCTTGGCCAGGATGGTCGCCAGGACCGGCGCCGCCGCCGCCGCGACGTAGGTGCCGAAGGACGGGGCGATCTCCTTCAGTGCGCGCATGGTGCCGTAGCCGCTGTGGCGAGCCCCCTGCAACGCCTTGTAGGACGCCCGCGCCTCCTCGATGAGTTCGGGGGCGGTGGTGGCGGCCACCAGCGCGGGGGCGTGGTCGTAGACGAACCGCCGGACCCGCTCCCCCTCCTGGGGCTCCGAGATCGTGCTGGCCGCGAGCCCCGCCCGAACCAGGTGGCCGATGGTGGACCCCGTGCCGAGCGTCTTGCCCATCGACTGGAGGGCCCGCCGCAGGTCGTGGCTGCCGGCGATCGGCGAGGCGTGGCCGATCTCGTGGAACGCCTGTGGGACCGACGACCGGTTGAGCCCGATGTGGGGGGTGACGTCGCCGACGGGCTCGCCGGCGATGCGCATGAGCAGGCTGCGGAGCGGGCCGGGGCGGTCCATGAAGTAGCCGGACTCGAACCCCGGCCCACCGGCGATGATGGGGACGGTGACGCCGCTCTTGCGGGCGAAGTCGGCGATTGCCTCCGCCTCGGCGCGCGTGAACTTCGAGAGCCGCTTCAGCGGCGTGCCGGTGTCGTCGTCGAGCGGCACGCCGGACATGAGCAGCTTCGCGAGCCCGTGCGGAGCGTCGCTCGTGAGCGGAGAGATCACGCGAGGAAGCCCTTCGTACGCGGCCGCGGCCGCGAGCGCTGGCGCGACGCCGAGCCCCCCACCGTCTTCCTGGTCCCGATCGTCGGACATCAGTAGACGCCTTCCTTCCTGGAACGACCCTGCGGGGCATCACCGAACTCGGCGCCGTAGGCGAAGGCCGGGACCGGTGAGTACCCGTGGAGGTCTGACTCGCTCATGGTGGCAGCGCCTTCGATGAGGCCCCTGGCCAGCTCACGATACCCCATCTGCCCCATCCAGTCGTCGCGGAGGAGGGGTACCCGCTGGATGCCGGCGAGGAAGGGTTCGTGGACGACCCGCTTCGGGCCCACGCCGATCGTCTTCTTCCCGCGGCGCTCCAAGACCGCCTTCATCGTCTCGTCGAAGGTCTCGCCCTTGGTAGCGCCGGGCACATCGTCCTCGTGCACGACATGCCCGACGGCTTCCTCGAGAGGCAGGTCACCGACCTTCTTGTTGTTGTAGTCGTTGACGACGGTCCACGACGCCACGTCACCCGGCAGGTAGGGGCCATCGCCAGGATCCAACACCCGCGTGGTGTTCCCCGCCGCGCGCACGACGGTCTCGATCGCCCGCCGCTTCAGCTTCACACCCTGGCCGTCGAAGGCCTTGTGGATCTCCTCGACGACGTAGTTCATCGCAGGGAGCATGCCCTTGAGGCGAACGAGGTCCTGCGGCTGCGCGATGCCCTTCGACAGGATGTCACCACGCTTCACCTCGGACCCGACCCGGACGCGATCGCTGTCCCAGAGCCCCTGCTCGACGAAGACCGGCTCCTTCGAACCGCGGATGAAGATGTTCGTGCCGCCGCCGCCGGGCACGTCCTCGATCCGGTCGACCTTGCCGTCGGCCTCGGCCAAGGCCGCGCGGCCGCGCTTGATCTGGTGCAGCTTGAAGAGCTTGTCGATCGCGGCGTACCCATCGAGGACGCCGCGCGTGCCCGAGACGCCGCCCTGGTGGAAGGTGCGCATCGTCATCTGGGTCAGCGGCTCGGACATCGCCTGACCGGAGATCGCCCCGACGTTGTCGCCGATCGCCGGCAGCTTGCCGTTCTCGGTGATGCCGTAGCTCTTGGCGCTGATGCCGTGGGGCGTCGGGTCGGTCAACGGCGACATCACCCACAGCGTCTTCTGCTTGCGGTCGCGCAGGGTGTTCAGCAGCGCCGCGGTGACCTGGTCGCCGGCGTGGGCGATGACCGTCCCGCCGATGCGGATGTCCTTCGACAGGAAGCGGTCCTCGAGGTCGTTCGACCGGTTGTCGACCGGCAGCTCGATGCCTTCCTGCGGCCCCGAGTCGTGCCGCGAGACCACCTGGGTCACCGAGGTGGCCATGATGTCCTTGTTGAAGGCGCCGGGCTCGGAGGTCTGCATCTGCTTGTCCACCGCGGCGGCCCGCGCGCCGTAGAGGGTCGCCCAGTAGTCGGACAGCGGCAGCCCCTCGGCGAACGAGCGCATCACCGGCGCGAGCTGGGCGTTGCCCCGGTGGTCGTCGACCATGAACGGCGCCGAGACGATCTGCTTGAGCTGGTTGCGGTTGCCGCGCGCGCCCGACCGCACCATCAGGTCGAAGTTGTTGTCCTGCTCGGGCAGGCGGACCTTGAGCATCGCGTTGAGCTCGTCGTTGGCCGCCGAGATGAGCTGCTCGCCGCTCGCACGCCCCTCGGGGGTGTCGAGCTTCAGCCCCAAGAGCCCCTTCCGGGTGCGCTCGAAGATCGCCTTCTTCTCGGGCAGGTCGGGGAGCAGGTCCTTCAGGCTCACGGTGAACCCGGTCTTGTAGGTGTGGAGGTCCCCCATCTTCTTGAGCTTGTCGACGACCCCGCCGTGGTCCTTCGGCAGCACGCGCGCGAGGTCGCGCATCAGCTCGTCGAGCCCCTTGCTGTCGAGCTCGCGGTCCGCGAACTTCGTCTGCAGCTCGGGTGGCAGCACCTGCAGCAACTCGGGCTTGTACTTCGGGTCGCGCGACATCTGGTACAGCCCCAGCGCCGCCTCGTTCTGCGGCTTGATCATGATGCCGCCGGTGCCCGGGTTGAAGAGGTTCCGCGACGGCATCATCCGGTACGCCTCCTCGATCGCGTCCTCGAGGATGGGCACGTGGACGTTCATGGCGTCGCCGTCGAAGTCGGCGTTGAAGCCCTTCACGACGAGCGGCGGGATCTTGATCGCCCTCCCATCGGTCATCTGCGGCGTGAAGCCCATCACCGAGAACTTGTGGAGCGAGGGGGCGCGGTTGAGCAGCACCGGGCGCGAGGCCATCTCGGCCTGCAGCGCCGAGAGCGCGATGGGGGATCGCTTGTCGATCTCCTCCTCCGCGGCGAGCGGCTTCATGCCCGAGTGGTTCACCAAGCGCCGGGTCACGAACGGGCGGAAGAGCGTCCAGGACATCTCCTCGGGGAGTCCGACCTCGTCGACGCCGAGCTTGGGCTCGGGGATGATGGTGCCGCGGCCGACCAGGTTCTGGCGCCGGCGCAGCACCTCGTACTGGAAGTAGCCGGTCTTCGCCGGCTTGCCCTTGACCTGCTCGAGCACGCCCTTGGGCCGGCGGGCCTCGGGGTAGAAGGCGATCGGCTTGCCGATGCCCGAGAGCGCCTGCATGCCCTTGTAGAGGTCCTCGCGGAGCGGCGCGCTCACCGAGTCGGGGATGAACGGGACGTCGTTCTGCCACTTCAGCTCGTTGTTCACGAGCGCAAGGTCGCGGTAGAGCGTGTTGAGCCCGGGCGTCGACAACGACCCATCCTCCATCTCGACGACGGGGCGGAAGTTGGGGGGGATGACGGGGAGCTTCGTCTGGACGTAGGCGTCCTCGGGGCGGATCTTGAGCTTCTTGAGCGCGGAGAGGTACTTCAGGCTCTTGTTCGCCTTGTCGAGCTCCTCGGGGGTCCGTGCCTGCTTGGCCTCCTCGGTCCACTGGGAGATCTGGTCGTCGACGTTGATCTTGCCGAGCAGCGCCTTCACGGCGGCGCCGCTGGTGACGGTGACGGGATCCTTCTCGTCGCCGAACTCCCCGGTCTCGGGGTTCACCCAGAGCTTGCCGGTGACCAGGCCGCTGAACTGCTGCTCGTTGAGCCCGGTGAGCTGTCGGATCGGCTTCTCGAAGATGGGGTTCGGGACGGGCTCGGCCAGGTCGATGTGCCCCCAGCGGTCGCCCTTGCGGCCGCCGAAGACCGTGCGGTCGAGCAACCCGCCGCGCTCCTCCTTCAGGTCCTTGGCGTTGACGAAGACCGGATCGACGACCGCGCCGTTGCTGATCTTGTCGACGTCGGCGTCCGTCATCGGCTGCAGGACCATCTTCGAGCCGTTCCGCTTCACGTTGATGCCGGCGGCCTGGAGGTAGCCCTCGAACTTCTTGTAGGCGAAGGTCGGTGTCGGCGGGGGCTTCATCAGCCCTGAGCCGGCGCCGCCGGCGAGCCAGGTCCAGAACGGCTCGTTCTTGGACGCCTTGTAGGTCGCCATCTCGCGCAGGTTCGCGCGCGCGCCGTGTGACAGCATCGAGTAGAAGGTGATGAGGTCGAGCGCCTTGGCGCCTTCCTCGCCGCCGCTCACGGGGTTCCCGTTGGAGTCGTACTTGCCCTCGCCGCGCGCCGAGTACTGGGTCGTCGCCTGCTTTCCGAGCTTCAGGATGTACTGCGGCCCGGTCATGACCTGCCCCAGCGCCTCCTTGCTGTGGGGGTCGTAGAGCGTCTCGGTGTCGGAGACGCCGGCCTTGGCCAGCTCGTCGCTGACCCGCTGGGCGTACCCGTCCTTGCTCGTGATCGCGTTGTCGACGATGTAGGGCTTGCCCCGGTGCTCGGCGAGCTTGGCGGCCGCCGTCTCGAGCATCTGGGACGGGTTCACGCGGCTGGTGATGCCGTGCGGGTTGAGGAGGATATCGATCGGCTCGTGCGTGCCGTCGGGCTTGATCGAGTACGGCGCCTCCGCGTCCTCGATGATCTTCGTGATGATGCCCTTGCCGCCGTGACGGTTCGTGACCTTGTCGCCGATCTGCGCTGGCTCGCGCGTGCGGACGTAGACCTTCACCTTCTTGCCCGTGCGGACGACGTCGACGACCTCGCCGTCGTAGTCCTCGGTCCACTCCTCGGCGAACCCCCGCTTCGGGGGCATGTTGGCGCCGAGGCGACGCATCGCGAGGTAGTCGGGGTCGTTCTTGTTGTCCTTGGTGCCGACCCAGAGCGGGTCGCCCTTGCGGACGATCTGTCCCTTCCGGATGACCCCATCCTTGTCGAGCTTGGCCGAGGTCTCGTCGTCGATCGCCCCGGGCTTCCACGCCCGGTACTGGTCGAGCGAGAGGGTCGTCTGCTCGTTGAGCATCGTCGAGTACTGGTGCATGTGCTCGCTGGTGAGCTTTTTGCGCGCGCTCTCGGTGATGACGATGCCGTCCTCGAAGTTGTAGCCCTTCCAGGGGATGTAGGCGGCCTTGAGGTTGGTGCCGATCGCCATCACCCCGTCGGAGGTGAAGTTGGTGTCGGCCAGGGTCTCGCCCTTCTTGACGGCCTGCCCCTCGACCACGCGCACCGTCGAGTCGACGAACGCCTTGTTGTTCAGCGGGAGGTTGCTGAACAGCGGATGCTCGTTCTCGCCGTCCTTGGTCTTGACCACGATCTTGTTCTTCGAGATCGACTGGACGACGCCGTCCTCGAGGGCGGCGGTGGAGAAACTCCCGCCGATCGCCCGCTCGATCGTGCCGCCCCCGACCTTCACCTGCACGAGCGGCGCCTCGCGGTTGACCAGCGGGATCGCCTGCTCGAGCATCTTGGTCGCCATCTGCGCCCGGACGCCCATGGCGGCGGGCAAGAAGGGGATGGTGTTCGAGGCGATCGAGAAGGCCTGCCGTGGTGAGTGCAGCACCACGTCGACCTGGTCGGCATCGACCAGCCGGCGCTCCCCGTTGACGTGGGCCAGCACCTTCTTGTCGATCGCCACGCCGTCCTCGAACTGGTCGGAGAAGGAGAGCGTGAGGTTCGCGGCCTCGGCCGCGGTGATCTTCCGGTTCTTCTTCGTCTTGACGTCGTAGACGGTGGTCTCGAGCTCGTCGCCGCGCTTGCTCACGCCCACCGGCAGGTGCATCGTCAGGCCGATGTGGCCGGAGTCGGGCGTGTGGATCGGATCGATGAACCCGAGCTGCGACGGGTGGACGGCGCGCTCCTCCGCCCGGACGTTCTGCGCGTTGGACCCCGCGCCGCCCTCGCCCATGATGGTGACCTTGGTCATCCCGTTGAGCATGTGGATCGGGTTCGTCTGATCGGGCACGTGGGCGTGCCCGCCGGTCTGCGTGAAGAACGACGAGAGCGTCGAGGAGAGCTGGTTCGAGCTCACGAGCTGCCCGACCTGCGTCGGGGGCTGCCGCTGGTTGTTCAGCTTCCGCAGGATCTTCCTGCGGTACTCGTTGAGGAACGGCTGGATCTCGCCGTTGTCCTTGACGAGACGCTCGCGCATCAGGTCCGAGACGGACATGATCTTCTTGAACTCGAGGGACTGGCGATCGTCGGGCGCCCGCTTCCCAGCGGCGGCGGCGATCAGCTCCTTGGAGCTGGCGACGATGGCCTCGGGGGAGACCTTGTCGAAGGCCTGGCCCACCGTCTTCTTGGTGACCTCGGGGCGGAGCTCGGTCTGGTCGAAGTAGGCCAGGAGCGCCTTGCCGGCCTCGTCAGGCGTCTCGAACCGCGGGCGCGTGTCACCCGCCCGCAGCCGCTTCAGGTCGGCGGCCTTGTCGGCGGCGAAGTACTCGGCGGCCTTCTTGACGGACTCGTTCGCCTTCTTCTTCGAGGCGGCCTTGTTCGCGCTGAGGATCTGGTCGCCCCAGGCCCGCGCCAGGGTTGAGTCGGCCACGCCCATGGCCGAGAGGATGGGGTAGAGCGCCGGGCCGCTCTTGTCCTCGGCGCCGCCGGCGCGGCGGGCGAGGCGGAAGACCGTGGAGGCGGGGTTGAACTCGACGTCGAAGGCGCGGCCGGCGACGTTGATCTCGGCCTTCGTCTCGCCGTTCTTCTTCTCGGTGACGTAGATGCCCGGCTTGCGGCGCAGCTGGCTCTGCACCTGGTAGTGCTTGCCGTCGACGATGAAACTGCCGAAGTTGGTGGCCTTGGGCAGGGTCGCGATCTTCATGCGCTTCTGCGTGGAGATCACCTTCCCGGTCTTGCGGTCGGTGAGCTCGAGGTTCGCGTAGACCGGGACGCCCCAGGTCTTGTCCTTCCGCACGGCCTCGCGCTGGCCCTCGGCGTCCCCGGGATCAGCCGAGTCGTCGACCCAGACCTCCTTGGCCCGGAGGCGGAGGCCGGTCTGCTCGGCCTGGACGTCGAGGGCCTTGGTGAAGGCCTCCGCGATGTCCTTCTTCACCTTCTCGAACTGGCTCTGGTAGTCGAAGCTCTCCATGGTCACCTGGTGCCGTCGGGCATAAGCCTCGTGAAGGAGGGATGTTACGCGTGAGCCATCGTAGCAAGAACCCCCCGCGGCCGCTGCGCTCCGTCACCGTCGGAGCGTTCGATGCCGTCTTGACCTGCTGGCACGAGGAGATACATGTCCGCGCTGATCGTCCTGCTCAACCCGCGGCCGCGGGGCCGCTCTGCACCCAGTCGCCAGTCGCCCCCGACCCGGATCCGGGCACTGGCCGACGCTAGCATCCAGTTCGGCCGCACCCTGATCGCAGGCTGGATGCTGCTGGCCTGGGTCCTCACCCTGACGAAAGAGGCGATGCGCGGCATCGCGTGGCTCACCGGCGCCACCGCCGATCTGTCGGCATAAGCCAGGGAGAAGGAGACTGTGTCCTCGTACATCTGCCTGAGGCACTACGGCCTCATCCGCAAGGCGGCGCCGGCACCCCAGCCCGTCCGCTTCTACAAGACCATGCAGAGCCTCGCGGCGATCACCGCGAGCGTCACGGTGCCAGCCCACGGCATGCTGGTCTCGGGCTTCTCCCACCAGTCCATCCCCATGCGATCCCAGATCTGGACCTTCTTCAAGCAGCTCCTCCGGGGGTGCGCTTGGGCCGCGGCGATCGCCGCGGGCATGTTGGTCTACACGGCGTTCGTCTCCAAGTGGAAGGAGAACGGCTTCCCCACCATCCCCATCAGCGCGCTCGTGGCGATCGATCAGGCCATGCCCAAGAACGGTCCGTCGAACGTCGTCACGCTCGGTGGCGGCAGTGCGCAGGTCCCATCTCCGCGACCCGCCAACACCCGGCAGACGAACCTCATCGACATCGAGTACGAGGGCTAGTCGAGCGCGCGCGCTACCAGCATCCCCGCCAACAAGGAGGTCGAGATCGCAGCAACCGTCCACGCGACCGGCGACCCCCACATCGGCTTGACCCGCTCGAGCTGGTACTTCTTGTCGAGTGCGATCAGATCGGAGGAGAGCTTGTCGGTGCGTGCGACAAGCAGCGCCTGGCTCTTGGCGTAGGTCGCCACCTGGTCCTGCAGGGACGTCACCTGCAGCGCCAGGTTGGCGGCGCGCTCGCCCTCTTTCTTAGCCACCACCCGCTGGTGGATCAGCTCGGCGTCGACCTCGAGGACGGCCTTCCAGTCGTCGATGTTGACGTAGCCGCAGATGGTTCCGATTCCCGGCACCACGTACTTCGTGCAGGGGGGAACCAGCTGCGGCTGGTAGACGTCGTCAGCGTGTGCCGGGGACGTCGTCCCAAGAACGGATGCGATCGATAGCGCGACGATCAGCCTCATAGCGTGCCTCCTCGGCCCGTAGGTCGGCCGCGATGACCCGCAGGGTCTCCTGCGCAGCGTCGATCTCCTTCTGGCGCTCGGCGAGCACCAGGCTGTCCTTGGCGATCTGGGCGTGCATGGTGGCCTGGTCGGCCTGGATGCGCGCCTTCTCCTTCTCGTGGCGCAGCATCGCGAGCTCGCGGTTCCGCCGCCACGAGACCCAGGCCCAGATGGCGGCGGCCGCGAGCACCACCGCGAGGATGATGATCGTCCCCAGCCACGACTTGCTGCCGCCGCCCGCCGCCGCGGGTTGCTGGTTGCGCTTGATGACCGCCTCGAGCTTCGAGAGGATCTCGGCCGGGTCGAGGGGCGGCTTCGCGACGCCCGTCGTGTCCTGGTCAGGCATGCGTCAGACCTTCTCGGGCGCCGCGGAGGCCTTCGACGCGCAGCTTGAAGAGCTCGGCCTCGATGAGGCCCTCGAGGCGGCCGCGGGCGAGCTCGGGCAGCCCCTGGGACACGGCCATGTCGGTGGCCCAGTTGACGGCGACATCGAGCACCTCGGGACCCGGGACCTTCTTGTCGTCCGTCAGCTCCTTGGCCTTCTTGCGCGCCCACTCGGCGCCGCGCAGCGCGGCCTGGCGCGCCAACGACTTCCACTGCTCGGTCGTCTTGTCGGAGACGTCGAGGTGCAGCTTCTGCTTCGCCTTGTTGAGGAGCAGTCCGACGAGGCCAGCGATGAAGGTCGCGAACACGGGGATCAGCACGGCCAGCAGCTGGTCGCTCAGATTCTGGAGCCCCGTCTTGGCCGCCGGCGTCGGGGCGACCGTGGCGGGGGGCGTGGTGACCGCGATGGGTGCCGGAGCGGCTGGCTCCGTCACGGCGGCAACACCGCCATCGTCCGCCACTGCCGGCGCCGGCGCGCCGGCCAGGCAGCACAGGACCAGCAGGCTACCCAGCAGGCGCGATACGGCGGCGGTCTTCTTCGTCATCTTCATCGGAGTCTCCTCTGGTACGGGAAGGGGTCTTGGCCCAGTAGTGAACGAGGAGGATGATCTCCTCGGTCGTCGTGCTGATGTTGCTCCCGCCCTCCATCGTCTCGGTGATGGTCTTCTTGCGAGAGTACTCCTTGATCATGTCGACCTTGATCCCTTCGGAGAGGTCGTTCATCCGGTTGCGGAGCTCCGCGTAGGCCTCGCGATCCCCCTGCTCGAAGAGGTTGAACTCCTCGCAGTAGAACGTCCCGAGGTTGCGCCCGCCGACGCCGCCGAAGTTGACGGGGGTAGCCTTCGCCATCAGATCGGCCCTCCGTCACGCCGCGGAGGCGCCGCCTGGGGCAGTGGCTTCTGCTGGTCGGCGACGTCGCCGGCGGTGGCGCCGGGCGCCATCTGGGACAGGAGCTGCTCGACCAGGCGGGCCATGTTGGGCATCTTCGCGCGCAGCTCGTTGAGGACCTGGACGCGCTGGCCCTGGTCCATCTTGGAGATCTTGTTGGCCCACTGCTTGGCGACCCGGGCCGCATCGAGCTGCACGACCTGGCCGCCCTGGCCGCCCACGTCCGTCCCGCCGGCTTGAGTCCCCGCCTCGCCGGCGACGGCCGCCTGCTGCTGGGATGCCTGTTGCTGGGCCGCCTGCTGCGCCATCTGCTGGTCCTGGGCCATCTGCTCGGGCCCTGCGGCAGGCGCCGGCGCGCCGCCCATGGCCGGGTCCTGGGCCTGCCCTGGAGGCAACGCGCCCTGAGGCCCGGCGTTGCCCTGCTGCTCGTTCTGGGCCTGCCCCTCCATGCCCGGCTGTCCGCCGGCGGACGCGCCCTGGGCCTCCGCGAAGGCTTCCTGGGCGCGGGCCTGGTAGCGGGCCTGGACGATCGACGACTCTCCCTGGGCCTCGGTCTGGGCCTTCATGGTGATCGCCTGGATGCGGTTCCGCTGCTCCGCCTCCTTCTCGATCATGTTGAGCTCGTCGTCGTAGTCGAACCCGAGCTCGGTGAGCATCGTGTGGTCCGAGATCTTGTTGGCAGCGTTCAGCTGGATGACGATCTGCTTGCGCTGGATGTCGTCCGCCATCTTGAACTCGGTGAACCCGATGACGACATCGGGCATCCCGAGGTAGAGGCGCACGCGGTTCTTCGCCCAGTTGACGAAGCGCAGCAGCAGCCGGCGGTACAAGAGGAAGTGGTTCTCGAGGGTGCGCAGCGAGACGGAGCTGCCCGACCACGAGAGGCCGCCGAAGACGAACTCGAGCGGCACGCCCATGCCGCCGGTGATCTCCTTGTTCGTCACCTCGATCTCGGGCCCAAGGAGTAGGGCCCGGCCGTCGCCGCCCAAGCGCTCGAACCCGAGCGGTACAGCGACGACCGAGACGTAGTTCGGGTCGATGCGCCACTTGCGGATCTCCTCCTGCACCGTGCCCTGCCACGTGGACAGGTTGACGTGCTGGTAGGGGTCCTGCTGGGCGTTCGCCTGGGGGAAGATGAACTCGAGCGGGAGGATGCGCTGCAGCGCGATCGCCTCCTGCGCGCGGCGCAGGACGTAGAGGTAGAACATCCGCCCCATCGAGTGGATGATCAGCGGCTTGCCCCACCCCATGTCCTGCTCGGCCAAGGTCGGGCGCTTGAAGTGGAAGAGGTTCTGGTCCGAGAGCGCGACGTCGCGGCTCAGCTTCAGCGCCAACAGGAAGACCGCGGGGATGTCGACCAAGATCTCGCGCGACCCTTCCTGGATCGCCTTGCGGATCTTGTTCGGGATCTTGTAGCGGTACTTCGACCGCCCCGTGATCGGGTTGTAGTGGATGTCGATGTTCTTCGGGTCCCACCGAACGAAGTTGATGCCGGTCCGGTCCTTGATCGGCCTGTCGACGATCTCCCCGACGACCTCGGCGCGGCAGGCCTGGCAACCGTAGTGGAACTGGAAGTTGCGGAACTTGTAGCTGAACGACTCGTCGGAGAGTCGAGCCATCGACTTGCAGGCTGGGCAGCGCAGCCACCGCACGAACGGCAGGTTCATCGAGATGAACGCGTTGCCGTAGCAGAAGTAGTCGAGGCCGATCTCGATCAGGAAGGGCTTGAGGTTGAGCTCGTCCTCGAGGAGGGTCTTCCACCCGTCACGGACGTGCTTCTCGTCGGCGTTGTAGACGAAGTCCGTGACCGGGTACTCGGCGATCTTGGTGACCACCGACCCGATCATCGGGTCCTTGTAGAAGAAGTACTGGCACCACCGGAAGAGCTCCTTCACGGTCGGCGGCATGTACGTCTGCGCGATGTCGAAGAACGGGGACGGGTACACCGTCCCCCGTCGCCGATCGAGTCGCCCTTGGAACATGCCGTCGGACATGGTGGCCTACCGGCTCAGATGATGCCTTCGCCGCCGGTGACCGCGCCCTTGCCGGTGACCATGCGGTAGCCCGCGGCGCCGAGCGCGCCGGCACGGATGAGCGCGCCCTTCTCCTGCGGGCTCAGCGAGCCCCAGCCGTTGTTCGTCCACTTCTTGAACGAGTCCATCGCCTTGACCTCGCCCGGAGGATCCGCCGGCGGTTTGGGGCCGTCGGCGTCGACCTTGGCCTTCGGCGAGATGTCCGGCGCGGGACCGTCGGTCCCCGTCCCCTTGCCGCCCTGAACGACTGCCAGCTCGGGCTTGCCACGATCGGCCTTGGGCGAGGCCGCGTCGGCCGCATCGGCGGTCGCCTTGGCACGCTCGCCCTCGGCCTTGACGACCTTCGCCTCGCCGAGCTGCGCCGGGGGCGGCGTCGGGGCCTTGGTCGCGTTGGCGGGACTGCCCGCCGCGGCGTTGCCGCGCGCCACCGACGTGTTCGCCGGCGCGGCCGGGGCATCGTCCCAGCCAGCGTCGATCTTCTTCATCGTGGTGTCGCGCTTGTCGATCGCCCGCCGCGCCTTCTCCTGGGCCACCGCGACGTTCTTCTGCGCGGCCGGCAAGGCACCCTTCGCGGCCGCGCCGCGGAGGCCGGCCGCCTGGGTCGCGGCCTGGACCCGCGCGAGTTCGGCCCGCGCCTTGTCGGGCGCGTTGATCGTGCGCAGGTGGCGAGCCTCGCGAGCCTTGGTACCGACGAAGGGGGCGTTCTTGGCGACGCTGCGGCCCGCGGCCGCCACGGGCTTCGCAGCCGCCCGCGCCGCACCTGCGACGGGCTTCGCAACCGCCCGCGCCGCGCCGCCACCGAGGTGGCGTGCCACGCCCTTGAGGGCGCCGAAGCCGCCGCGGATGGCGCCGATCAGCGCCTCCTTCTCCATCATGGCCATGGAGACGAGGTCGTGGCCCACCTTGGCCAGCTCGGCCTCGACCACCGGATGCAGGTCCGGGGGGACCTCGCTGCAGAGCGAGGCGAACATCGCCTCGAGGTCGCCCTGGATCGCTGCCGCCGCGACCTTGTCGAACACCTCGCCGAACTCCTCCGGGCTCAGGTCGACCTGGTTGAGGATCTGGTCGATGTAGACGTCGGCGCGCTTCTGCATGCCGGCGTTGGCGCCGCGCATCCCGACCGATCGAAGGATCTCGATGTCACGGTCCAGTCGCCGCGCCACCTTCTCGAACGGGGTGGCCGCGGCTGCGGTCTTCGCCATCGGCGCCGGCGCGCGCGGCTTCACGCCGGCCTCGGCGTTCGCCAGCTTCTGGAAGAAGGCGTTGCTGGACTCGGCGGTGAGGTAGGAGAAGTGGTCGCGCATGGTCAGCCTCCGGCGGCCCAGGCCGGGCCGCGGCCGCGGCCGCGCGCAGGGTCGAAGCCGTCTTCGACTACCTGGGCGAGTTCGCGTTCGAAGTCCTGGCGGGTCTTGTCCATGAACTCTCTGCGGAACTCGGAGATCGTGGCCGCCAGTTCTCTGGCTGCCTCGACTTCCGAGGGCGGGGTCGGGTCGTCAGACTGCATCATGGCACAGGAGGCGCAACCGTTGAAGCGCCGGCCGGGGCTCCGGGCACCGCCTGGCGTAGCACGCCGCGCTCGTCCAGGTACGCCTTGACCACCACGAGCTTCAGCAGGTGGATGTCCAGCGGGTGATCCGGTCGCCATTCGATCGTGGTTGGGTCGACGTCCTTGATCCGCTCCCACGCCGCGGCGACGTCCATGCGGAAGCCGACGGTCCACTTCTTCCGGTCGAGGAGCCCCTGCACCGGCCCGAAGAACTCCTCGGGCGCGTAGACCCAGCCGTGGTCCTCGAGGATCGCCCCGATGTACGCGATGACCTCGGCGTCGAACTCCTCATCGGCGCGGATCGCGCGGAGGATGGACACGGCGAACGCCGTCTGCGCAGGGCTCATCGGCTGGAAGGCACCGATGATCGGGACGATGTCGTTCCAGGCCAGGCCGCTGTCCTCGAAGATGTCCCAGTCCAGCCACGGCATGTCGCTTGTCACGGCGACCCGCAGGGCCATGATCTTGTTGCGGGTCAGGTCTCCGACCGGGCCGAAGTCCTTGCGCAGTGCCCACCACAGCGTGGCGGGCTCCCAGTCGGCCCAGGCGGTGCGATAGCGCATCGTGAGGGTGTCGAGCAGCTGCAGCGGGTGGGCGCGCTTGTCGGTGAAGATCCGCCCGTGCGTCCGGCGGGATGGCAGCGCCGGCTCGGGCGCCGGCTCTTCGCCCTCCTCGAGCTCGGGCTCAGCGTCCGCGCGATCGAACCCGTCCACTTCCATGGCCGCCGATGGGGCGACGGCCTCGAGGCCATCGTCCTGGGCCTCCTGGACCTCCTGGACCTCCTGGGGCTCTTGGGCTGTGGCTGCCACCGCCGGCGCCGTGGTGGCCACCGGCGCCTGCCGCTCGAGCTCCTTCAGGATCGATGGCGAAACGGTCGGCAGGTCCAGCGCCTCGGCCACGCCGGGGTCGAGGTCGACGGCGGTCTTCGCCAGCGGGCCGCGCCCCATGACCGTGGCGAAGAAGCTCTGCTCCGCCGAGTTGGGGATGTGCCGGGTCAAGCTACGCCTCGCCGGAGATGACCTGCTTGATCAGCGCCTTCTCGGGGGCCGGGAGCGACTCGTAGATCTCGACCGGGTTGGCCGCGAACTGGCTGGCGAAGCTCGACCCCATGTAGCCGGCGATCTTCTTCTGGACCGCCTCCTTGCGCAGGTCGGCCTCGGTGATCGTCATCCCGTCGACCTCGTCGGACCACCCCTCGGCGACCTTGCCCATGGTGCTGGCATAAGGGTCGCTGAGCCCCCGATCGTAGTACCGCGACAGCCCGGTCGCGGCGTCGATGGCCTGGAGGGCTGCTGCAGCGTCCTCCGGGCTGGTCTCCCCCAGGGAGGCCGCCAGCTTGTCGAGGACCGACCGAGCGTCCTGGTTGCGAGGAAGGAGGGATTTGCGCTGCTCGATGTGGGCCAGCACATAGCGGTTCCAGCCCGGCGACGCCCACTTCTCGAGGAGGTCGTGACCGGAGACGTCCACCTCGAGCTCGGCCGCGCGGGCCTGCACGTTGCGCGCGAACTGGTGACGGTGCGGAGGCGAGAGGTCCATGGCGTACTTGTCGAAATACTCGGCCGCCACCTTCACGTACTCGGCCGTCGGCATCGCGTACTTGCGCAGGATGGTCCCGTCCTCCGAGCGCACCACGAGCCCCCAGTGCTCGTTGGGCAGGTTGACGAAGGCCTCGATCTCCGCGGCCTGGGCCTGCTTCTCGATGAACTCGCGCTCGGCGAGCTTGCGCAGCATCCACCCAGTCTCCGATCCCTCGACGAAGGTGTTGCTCGTCGCCTCGTCCTCACCCACCCGCGCCGCGTACGCCGCCACCATCTTCGAGTTCGGCACCCCGTACGCGTCGCATGCGGTCTTGATGAACTTGGCGGCGATGAACCTCGCCGGCCAGGCCAGCTTCTCGTGCGTCGCCTGGAAGTACTGGGCGCTCAACCAGGCGTTGCCCGGGTCGTTCACCGGGTAGCGCCGCATCACCGCCGCGCGCTTGGTCAGGACGATCAAGCCGAAGTCGGTGTCCGGCAACGCGGCGTGCTGGTCCGCCGTCAAGACCGTGGTCTGCGCGCGCGCGATCGCGGCAGGCATGGCGATCTTGCTCATCAACTCGTGCTTGCTGTCGTCGTAGAAGTCGAGGACCGCGGCTGCGATGGTCATTCTGATCGCCTTTCCCTGCGCAGCAGGAACGGTATCACGCGCCTCGAAGGGGGGTCAACGCAGGGGAACCACTCGACCTTTCCAGGCATAAGAACCTTGAACGAGGAGCAATACCTCGATCACCTCCGTCGATGGTGCGCCACCACCGCCGGAGTTTCTTCAACGGCGCAGATACAGGGAGCCACCCATCATGACCACCGCCGCCAACACCGCCGCCAAGTCCGAGTCCGCCACCCCCGTCGTCGAGAAGCCCGGGCTGTTCAGCCGCGTCGGTTCCTCGCTCACCGACTTCCAGACCAACGTCACGGTCGCCAACCCCTTCCTCGGCACTGCCGCCGGGGTCGCCCTCTACTCCGGGGTCGCCGCTGTCGCGGCGCCCCTGGCCAAGAAGGCGATCTCCGGCGCGCAGAGCCTGTTCGGGCGCGGCGCCAAGACGGCGGTCGAGGAGGCGAGCAAGGAAGCCGCGCAGGAGCAGGCCGCGAACTTCGCGAGCGGCGGGGGCAGCATCCTCGGCCTCTTCGGCCGCAAGTAGCGCCACCGTCACCCCCGCCCGCAAGGGCGGGGGTGGTCTCACCCGTTTCTCTTAGCCTTCAGATCAGCGTCGTGAAGTCGACGGTGACCTGGGCGGGGACGAGGATCTCCTTGCGGAGGTTGATCGTCGGGATCTCGAGCAGCACCGTGGCGCCCTGGATGAGGTCGATCCCGAAGCTCCCGTCGTCCTCGCTGAACGCCTCGATCGGATCCGAGACCACGCCCTTCGTGCCCGCGACCTGGCCGCCCTGGTCCTGCTGCGTCGACTTGATCGTGGCCTTCACCAGCTGGTTCGCCAGCGGGGTCTCGTCGGCCTTGCAGATGGTGCCGGTCACGGTGCAGATCGCCATGGCTACTGGGCCTCCTTCTTGCGCTGGTCAGGGAACCGGAGCTTCGAGCGGTGGAAGGCGTAGTGCGCGCAGAGCGCCGTCAGGATCGACGCGCCGGCCGTCGAGTAGACGACCAGGTCGACGTCGGCGGCGCCGGTGATCAGCCAGATCCCAGCGATCGCCCACCACATGATGAGCAAGATCGCCGCCGCCAGCGCGAGGCTCACCGGGTTGCTGCGCCGGCGCCACTGCGCCAGGAAGTTGCGGAGGATCGGGGCCCAGAGCAGCACGCTGATCCCGGCGACCACGCCGTAGTAGTAGGAGTTCGACATGGGCTAGCGGTGCTTCGCGGCCTTCTTCGTCGGAGGGTACCAGGAGACGTGGGCCTGCCTTGGACCGGCGGGCTGCGGGAGGTTGGTGGGCGGCCTGCCGAAGCGGGCGGTGTGGGCGCGCTCGGCGATCTCGCCGATCTGCGGCAGGGTCTGCTGCGCCACCCGTTCGGTCTCGTCCTGGACGACGTCGCGGCGGTGGCGCGTCGTGCGCGCGAGGATGAGCACCGTCACGACGAACATCACGAGGAACACGACGAAGGTGATCATGGTGTCTTGCCCTCCTGCAGCACCGGGTGGGGCCCGGTGAGGTTCGCTCGGTGAGGATGGACGAGGTGATCGTCCACCGACTTGGCGAGCAACGCCGTCGCTTGCATGAGCGAGGTCATCAGCTCGAACAGGCGATCCATCCGCTTCTCCAGCCTCCACATGAACCACATGGAGACGAAGACCGGGAAGCCGAACTCCCGCAGGAGGGCAACGCCTGATTCGAACGTCACGGCCTCAGGCTAACACGGTGGGTCAGAGAGCGGTGAACAGGACCGAGGTGGCGTCAGGGATGGTGACCTTGCGGTCGAACCCCACCGCCAGAACCTGCAAGCGGAACACCCCTCCACGGACCAGGGGAAGATCGAACTCACCCTGCGCGTTCGTGTAGGTCGTCATCACCCGCTCCGACTGGACGCTCCGACCCTGAGCGTCCAGGAACGACGGCACCAGGGTGGCCTGCACCATCGCGTTCCGCACCGCGATCCCGTCCGGCGTGAAGATCGTCCCCTGCACCGAGCACAGCTGCAGCGCGGCCGCGCCGGCGAGCGGCCCGAAGACCAGGTCCTCGTACTCGGTCCGCGCGCTCCCGCCCAGGTTGGTCTTCCGGACGATGTACGTGACCGACCCATCTTCCTCGTC
>Ga0138256_10000324_pt1 | contig 54290 bp, 43 predicted proteins | sample KNB2016incub_MG_FD_105486 | JGI IMG/M metagenome (GOLD analysis project Ga0138256, IMG submission 105486) | Active sludge microbial communities from wastewater in Klosterneuburg, Austria - KNB2014incub_MG | ecosystem: Engineered > WWTP > Activated sludge > Unclassified | place: Austria...
CTCGCTATTTCAATTAATAGCGATTTTTTCTTTTGCGCAAAATCGAACAATTGCAGGAAGAATTACTGATGAAAATGGTAAGCCAATAGTTGGTGCTTCTGTACTGGTAAAGGGTACAACCATAGGTGCTGCCACCAATAGTGAAGGTATTTATTCTTTACAAATACCTGCATCAGCTAAAACTTTAGTTGTTTCTTCTATCAATATGATGGAGAAAGAAATTGATATTAATGCCGGCAATACCTATAATGTAAGTCTTTCTTCTACCATAAATGATTTAGAAAACATCGTGGTAACAGTGCCATATGGTACTGTAAAAAAGAAAGCATTTACCGGAGCTGAAAATACAGTTACCAGCGCAACTTTACAAAAACAACAAGTTACCAGTATTACCAAGGCTTTAGAAGGCCAGGTTTCTGGTATCATTGCTACCAATGGAGGTGGTGCTCCCGGGTCAGGTGCAGGAGTACTGATACGGGGTGTAGGTTCTATTAATGCTACTAGTGGCCCACTATATGTTTTAAACGGAATACCTTATGATGGTTCTATTTCGGCTTTAAACAACGATGATGTGGAATCTATTACCGTTCTTAAAGATGCTGCAGCGGCTGCTTTATACGGTTCCAGGGCTGCTAATGGTGTAATTATGATCACCACTAAAAAAGGTAAAAAAGGGCTACCAAAAATGACAGCCAGCTTACGCCAGGGATTTATGACCCGCTTAATTCCGGAATATGACAGGATCGGCGCTAAAGATTATTATGAAGTATTTTGGGAAGGGTATAGAAACCAATACCTTGCCCAGGGGCAATCGGCATCTGCAGCGGGTGTATCTGCTTCCAATGTACTTACATCAAATAATGGTTTAGTATATAATGCTTATAATGTTCCGGGTAACCAGCTTATTGATCCTACTACCGGCAAAATAAATCCAAATGCTCAATTATTGTGGAATGAATCCTGGGAAGATGCAATGTTTAGGACAGCCTCCAGGACAAACGCAAGTTTGAGTTTCTCCGGAGGTGGCGAAGGAGCAGATTACTATTTTTCAGCCGGTTATTTAAATGAAGATGGGATTGCCCGTTTTTCAGGCTATAAATTATACAATACCAGGTTGAACGTAAATGTTTCACCTAAAAAATGGTTTAACACAGGCATTAATCTTGATGGTGGCTTTGCTTCTCTTAAGGATGTGCCAAGTGGTGGAACGTCAACTACAAATCCATTCTATTACACAAGGCAAATGGGCCCCATATATCCCGTGTACCAACATAATCTTACAAATGGTGGTTACGTATATGATAGTCTTACCGGCCAGCCAAAATATGATTTTGGTGTACCTGAACAAATGGGAACAAGGCCTTATGCAGGCCGCTCCAATGCCGTAGGTACATTATCACTTGATGATCGGTCAACAAAAATATTTAATGGTAATGTGAATACTTTCGGTGAAATTAAATTTTTAAAAGATTTTTCATTCAAAGCAACCTTAGGTTTAAATTATTATAATACCAATGGTACCAGCTATCAAAATAACCAATATGGTGATGCAGCTCCAAGCACGCCAGGCGGTGTAGATGGTGGCCGGTCAACAAAATCAAATGAAAGGGCTATTTCATTAACCGGAAATGAAGTATTGACATGGGCAAAAACAATAAAAGATATACATAATATCAGGGCATTAGCAGGCCACGAAAATTACAGGTACCAATATAATTACCTGGCCGCTTACAAATCCGGTTTTGTATTTCCCGGATATACTGAATTAGACAATGGGGCAACAGCAACTAACCCCGCAACTTCTTATGAAGATAACCATCGCATTGAGAGTTATTTTTCTAACCTGAACTATGATTATGATGGAAGATATTTATTATCTGCCAGCTTTCGTACTGATGGATCTTCACGATTTGCACCCGATGTACGTTGGGGCGATTTTTATTCTGTGGGCATAGGCTGGAGAATAAAAGGTGAGAAATTTGCAAAAAATATCAACTGGTTAAATGAACTGAAATTAAGGGGAAGTTATGGAGAGCAAGGCAATGAAGATATCGGTTTGTATTATGCTTATACTGATTATTATTATGCAAATGGCACCGGGGGCTATTCACCTCCATCTCCAAGCCGTAAAGCAAACCCAGATCTGCAATGGGAATCTAATTCTATTTTTAACATAGGAATTGATTTTGGCATCTTAAATAACAGGATAACAGGAACCATTGATTGGTTTAATCGTAAATCAGATAATTTATTATTTGATGTGCCATTGCCTGTTTCTACCGGCTTTGCAAGCATATACCAAAATATTGGTAGTATGAAAAATACGGGTGTTGAATTTCAGTTAGGCATTACTCCTGTACGCACCAAGGATATCAACTGGAAAGTTGATTTAAATGTAACTGCATTTAAAAATAAAATAACAAAACTACCTCCTAAGCAAGAAAAGACCGGTATCATCAACGGTACTAAAAAGCTCATGGTAGGAGGTGGTATTTATGATTTCTGGCTTCCGGAATTTGCAGGGGTAGATGCTGCTACCGGAGATGCCTTATATTATGTTGACATTAAAGATGCTGATGGAAATATCATAGGGTCAGAAATTACAAACCAATATAATAAGGCAAGCAGTTCTTTAAGGAAATTTGGAACTGCAATACCTAAATTTTCGGGAGGTGTTACCAATACTTTTTCATTTAAAGGGTTGGAACTATCCGTACTTACTACCTTCTCTTATGGCGGTCAATTTTACGATGGTAACTATGCCAGCATCATGCATAGGGGTTCACCGGGTACCGCCTGGAGCACCGATATCTTAAACCGCTGGCAAAAACCTGGTGATGTAACAAATGTTCCCCGGGTAGAAGTGGCTGTAGCCAACCAGGAAGGAGCTTCTTCACGCTGGCTGATTGATGGCTCATGGTTGAATATTAAAAACGTAACACTTGCTTATAATTTGCCAAAAGAGTTATCAAACAAGCTTCATATTACAGGGTTGCAGTTTTTTGTAAACGTAGATAATGCATGGCTTTTTACAGCTAAGAAAGGGGCAGATCCCCAACGAGCCTTTAATGGTACAGCCGATGCTACCTACACCCCTTTTAGAACAACAAGTGTAGGTACTACAATTAACTTTTAAATGATTAAATGAAACTTAATATGAAAAAAATATTAATAATTTTCAGTTCTATCTTACTACTGTCTATTACTGCATGTAAAAAAGATTACCTGGAGACGAAACCTTCGAATGCTGTACCCCTAAGTGAAATTTTAGGAAAAGTAAATGCCATTTATGCTGCATTAGATGGAGCAGTGCAAGCACAATTTGCTTTCGCTTCAAATGGGATTACACGCCATGATAATTTCGGCCAAAAAGCCTGGGATCTTTCCATGGATTTAATGGGTAACGATATGGTGGTGCATAGCCAGGGCTATGGTTGGTTTAATGCATCTTATAATTATACTGAATTCTCGATAGCTACTGCGGGCAGGCAAAGTGCTAATGCCTGGTATTTTTATTATGATATCATTAAGCAGGCAAATGCAATTTATTTAAATACCGATAATGTTTCTGATGCATCGCAACAACAAAAAGATGTACTTAAAGGACAGGCATTGGGTTTAAGGGCTTATGCGTATTATTATTTAATCAACCTGTTTCAGCAAACCTATAAAGGAAATGAAACAAAACCAGGGGTTCCCATTTATACAGAACTTACTACTGAAGGTAAACCAAGAGGAACAGTTCAGGAGGTATATGATCAAATATTAAGTGATTTAACAAGTGCAGAAACGTTGTTAAATGGTAAACCACGTGCCGGAAAACAATATATTGATGTAAGTGTGGTGAGGGGTTTTAGGGCAAGAGTTGCATTGTTAATGGAAGATTGGCCTACTGCTGTCACTTATGCTAACCTGGCTAAGCAAGGTTATACTTTAATGACTGCAGCACAATATCCTGCTACCAATGCTTTTTCATCACTTTCGAATAGTGAATGGATGTGGGGTTCACTTATTCCTGAAGACCAGGCTACCATTTATGCTTCCTTCTGGTCGCACATGGATATCAGAACAGGTGGTTATGCTGCATTGGGCGGACAAAAGAAAATTACAAAAAGCTTGTATGATCAAATAGCTGCTACAGATGTAAGAAAAACGGTTTTCAGGACTCCAGGAACAGGAACTACAACCAACCCGGATTACAACCAATTAAAACATGAAGTTCCGGTTGCAGGTTCATGGGCAGGCGATTACTTATATATGCGTGCATCTGAAATGTATTTAATACAAGCAGAAGCCCTGGCACGCCAGGGACAGGATGGCCCGGCTAGTGCTATGCTAAATTCATTGATTACGGTTCGTGACCCGGCTTATGATGCTTCCGGCCTTACCGGTGCAGCATTGATGGATGAGATAATAAAACAAAGAAGGATTGAATTGTGGGGAGAAGGATTTAGCTTATTTGATGTAAAACGATTAAAGCAAGGTTTGAACCGGCCTTCAGGACCGGGTAACCATGGTGCACCAAACTTTAATCCTTCAGTTTATACCACTGCAGCTGATGATCCTAAGTTTTTGATGAGGATTCCACAAGCAGAACTGGATAATAATGCGGCATTTACCCCAGCAGACCAAAACCCATAATTTCATTTAAAAAAGATACAAATGAGAAAGTCAATTTTTTATTTCATACTTGCTTTATTTTCGATAAGCCTGGTAGCTTGTAAAAAAGAAAATTTAAGCATTGATAAGGATCCCTTAATACCCAGGGAAGTGGCACGCTTTGTACTACCCCGATTAACAGATTCAACGAAAACATTTTTTATACCTACCAACAATGGTGATTATAAAATACCGGTTGGGTTTACTACTGTATCGGATGTAGATCGAAAAATTTCATTTAGCTATACTTCTGCCGATGCTACTGCAGGTGTGCAATACCAGGCGCCTTCAGAAATTACAATTCCGGCCGGTAAAGCATTAGACACTTTGCGGCTTACGGGTTTGTTTGGAGGATTTTCTTCTGCATCACAAATTGATACCGTTGTTATTCGCATTACAGATATAGGTGATGCCGCATCAACTCCATACATATTGCCTACTAAGATTACTATATATTTAAGGCAATTCTGCGACGAAAGTTCACCGGTTCTTTCAATGTTTACAGGAACTTATGCACACACCAATGAGTTGTTTGGTACGGGTGCCTATGGCCCGTATGTGACCACGATGGCTGCGCCTGTTCCGCTTACAGCAACAACAGCAAAAATTTCTGTTTCTAATATTTATGATACCGGCTGGGGGCCAATTGATTTCACATTAGATTGGTCAAACCCGGCTTCCTTAAAAGCTACCGTAATTCCGGGAATTGTACCCGGTGCCGATGCAGGAGATTTGAATGGGGCTTATGCAGGAATGGAAGTAGTTGTACGAGCACATGCTACCAACCCGGTTGGCTCTTTTTCTGGTTGTACACAAACTTTTGTTTTGTATATGCAGTTAGGGGTAAACGGTTTAGGTTATTTTGCTGATGTATATAGAGTTACTTTAAACAGGTAATACCATTAACATAATAAAGAGGCTGCTTCAAAAGAATGAAGCAGCCTCTTTTTATTTTGATGTGTTTGTTAAGAAAAAATAAATATTTGCGAAATATTTCGTATTTCAATAATTCCTTTCATATCTTCGATGTACGAAATTATTAGTACATAAAAATTATTCACATGAAAAAGATAATTGCATTCAGTATTGTTTCCTGGTTTTTCGCATTGGCAGGTTACAAAGCAGTAGCACAAACTAAAGAACCTGCAGATAAAAAAGTTGGCCAGGAGATTATCATTAAGAAAAAGGGTGACAAAGATGAGAAGCTCACCATAGAATTTAAAGACAACAAAGTACTTATCAATGGCAAGCCAATGGTTGAATTTAATGATGATGAAATCAGTATCAACAACCGTAAGATTATAATTAACGGTAAAAGATTAGAAAGTGATATTGATAATATGATGCAAAATTTCAATTTTGCTCCCGGATACGACTTTCAAATAGATTCAATGATTGGGAATATGAGTTCAGGACCTTTTCTGGGCGTATCTTTTGAAAATGTGAAAGAAGGTGCTAAAATTTTAAATGTTACAAAAGGGAGCCCTGCTGAAAAAGCTGGTTTACAAAAAGATGATATCATCACCCAATTTGATGGCAATAAAGTAGAAGATGGAGAAAATAACCTGGCGGCCCTGGTAAATAAAACGAAAGTGAAAGATGAAGTAAAAATTGAGTATCTCCGCAATGGGAAAAAGAAAAAGACAAAAGCAGAGATTGAAGCAAATAAAGAATTTTCATTTAGAGGATTTACAAGAACACCGGGTGTATCCAGGGGCCACATGTTCAGAGCGCCTGAGACACCGGCATTCCCGCCAGATAATTTTTGGTACAATAATACGAAACGCAAAAAAATAGGATTAAAGATACAGGATACAGAAGATGGCAAGGGCGTAAAAGTAATAGACGTAGAAGATAGTACAGCAGCGGCTTCTGCCGGTATTCAAAAAGATGATATCCTCCTTGAGATTAACGGAGAAAAAATTAATAATACAGATGATGCCAGGGAAGCATTAAGAAGTAATGATGAGATGTTCACTTACCCCGTGAAACTGTTGAGAAATGGCACCGAAATGAATGTTACCATTAAAATTCCCAGGAAATTAAAAACCGTTGACTTATAACCGTGTTCATAATTTAACAAAACGCCACTGATAGATAGTGGCGTTTTACATTTACACCCCTCAAAATTTTGCTACCTTTGCCGGCTGATGACAAGCAATAAATATGAAGCGGTAATAGGGCTTGAAGTTCATGCCCAATTACTAACGAATAGCAAATTATTTTGTGGGGATGCCACCCGCTTTGGTGCTGAAGCCAATACCCTGGTAAGCCCCATTACACTTGCTCATCCGGGTACCCTGCCGGTGATGAATGAAGCAGTAGTAAATCTTGCATTAACATTAGGCACAGCGCTTGAATGTGAAATTGTACAAGACAATTTTTTTGCCCGTAAAAATTATTTTTACCCCGATCTGCCAAAAGCATACCAGGTAAGCCAGCACACCGCACCTATTTGCCGGGGTGGATACTTAACTATAAAAAGTGAAGGTGGAAATAAGAAGATCAATTTAAACCGCATCCACATGGAAGAAGATGCCGGTAAAAGCATCCACGATTTGGAAGCTGAATTTACCTGCATAGATTTAAACCGGGCGGGCACTCCGTTACTGGAAATTGTTACAGAACCATGTATACATACTGCTCAGGATGCCTTTTCTTTTTTAACTGAATTGCGCCGTTTACTCCGCTGGCTACAAGTATGTGACGGTAATATGGAAGAAGGAAGTATGCGTTGCGATGCAAATATTTCTATTCGGCCACAGGGCAGTAATACACTGGGTACAAGGGTAGAAGTGAAAAACCTGAATAGCATCCGCAATGTAAAATTGGCGATAGAATTTGAAATTAACCGTCTTATTGAAATTACAGAAAAAGGAGAAAAGATAATCCAGGAAACCAGGAGTTTTGATGCCAGTAAAGGAACCAGCTTTAGCTTGCGTACAAAAGAAGAGGCGGAAGATTACCGTTATTTCCCTGAACCGGACCTGTCTCCATTTTATATCTCAAATGAGCAATTAGTAAATGTTAAAATAAGCTTACCACCGCTCCCCCTTGAAATTATTAATAAATATACTTCGGAATATGGCCTTTCTTTGTACGATGCCGAAATGATTTGCAGTGATAAAGATGATATGCTTTATTTTGAATCCATCGTGGCACATTACACGGCATACAAAGCAGTAGCCAATTGGCTGCAAGGGCCTGTTCGCAGTTATTGTAATGTACATCAGCTTCATTTAAACCAGTTTCCATTGCCGGTTCCTGCTTTGTGTTCTTTAATTGAACTCAATGAAACCGGTATGGTTAGCTTTAGCAATGCAAGCAATAAAATACTTTCTGCTTTATTAGCATCTCCTGCAACCACTGCTTTAGAAATAGCTACACAACTAAACCTGTTACAGGAAAAAGATAGTGATGCTATTCATGAATGGGTGAACCAGGTATTAGAAAATTTACCAGATAAGGTCGAAGCATATAAAGCCGGTAAAAAAGCGCTCATTGGCCTCTTTAGTGGTGAAGTAAAAAAAATAAGCAAAGGCAAGGCCGACATGCAGTTGGTACAACGCATATTAGTAGAAAAACTCAGTAATTAAAATTATTTATTAAATCAATATTGATATGAAAAAAATCATTCTCTCTATTTCAGTGATTGTATTATTATTTTCCTGTAAAAGCAAAACCAATGCAAACCAATTTGTAATTGAAGGAAAGCTTAGTAATGTTCCGGATCAAAAAGTATATTTAGAGCAAATGTTCTTTAGCAGTAAAGATCCCGAAGTAATTGATACCGCTGAAATGAAAGATGGGAAATTTGAAATAAAAGGATCAGCACCCGAAGAAGGTTTATTCCGTATCAGGTTAGAAAAATCTGGCGGTGGATTTATATTCATCAATGACCAACCCAAAATTTCATTCATTGCCGATTTGAATGATACCAGTATTGATGGCCCGGTTTTTAACAGCCCGGCCAACCAAATGTTTAAAAATTTTATAAAAAATATTGATAGCCGTGGCCGTGAACTGGAACAGGCCAGCAAGCTACTGGATAGTATGCAAAAGCAAAAAGGAATGGATAGCGCTATTGCCGTGCAAAGCCAATCAATCCTTGCGATGCAGCATAGCTTTAGTAATTTTATAAATAAATATTTAGATACGGTAAGCAACCCGGTTATGGCCATGTTTGCATTGGGCTATAGCCAAAGTGTAGAACCCGAAGTATTAAAGGCAACCATTCCGAAGTTAGTTAACCGGTTCCCTAAACATCAGGGTATTGCAGCGTTAAGTGCACAATTCAATGAAGCCATGGCCAGGGTAAACCAACCTTCCACTCCAAATGCAAGGCCGGGCATACCAGGTGTTGGTGATATGGCGCCTGATATTACAATGAATGATGCAGCCGGAAAGCCATTTAGCTTAAGTTCATTAAAAGGGAAATATGTATTGGTAGATTTTTGGGCAAGCTGGTGTGCCCCATGCCGTGGAGAAAACCCAAATATTGTGGAAGCCTATAAGAAGTACAAGAGTAAAAATTTTACAATACTTGGTGTTTCATTAGATGAAAATAAAGAAGCCTGGCAAAAAGCAATTGATAAAGACGGCCTGCAATGGAAACAGGTAAGTGATTTAAAAGGGTGGGAAAATGCTGCAGTTCCTTTATATGGATTTGATGGAATTCCATACAATGTTTTGATAGACCCGAACGGTAAAATAATTGCAAAAGAATTAAGGGGAAGTGGCTTGCAAAGTAAATTGGCAGAACTTTTTAAATAAAAAGGTTCATTAATATCGTTGGCATACAACTCCTGTTTTAAAGCAATTTATGCCGAGCTGTTTTTTTACATTGCTACATTTCTGTGAGGTCATTTAAATAAAAAAAGCAGCCTTTAAAAGCTGCTTTTTTTTGAGAGATCGTATTTTTTAATTTATTAGTCCTCCAAATACTTTCTTTAAAATATCTGTGGTACGGGCTGCAAAATTAGTACGTATATTTACCTCTTCTTTCGCTATTAAATCAAATAAGGCATTGGTTGTTTTTAGTGTAACATAACCCGTAAGGTCAGGATTTATTTGCTTAAAAGTAGTAGGTAAGTGGTTGTATTTATTTACCAGGTCGCCATAATATTTTGTAGCTTCTACTTTATCTAATGAAGCTTGTATTACAGGTGTAAATGCAGCAATGAGTTTTGCGGTGGTTTTTTCTCTAAAAAAATGGGTAGCACTGGTATCCCCATTTTTCACCAGGCCAATAGCATCTTGTATGGTCATGCTTTTTACGGCATCAATAAAAATGGGTTTGGCCATGCCCGCCGCATCTTCTGCGCCCCGGTTTATTTGTAAAATGGCTTTATCTACCATGGCGGAGAAGCCAAGAGTGCGTAATGTTTTTTCAATTTTAGCGGCATCTGGTGGCAGCAAAATTTTATAAAATGCATCTTTAAAGAAACCATCGGTAGTATTCAATTGCAATACCGCTTTGCCCAAGCCCTGGTCCAGCGCCTGTTTTATTCCCTGTGCTGCTTCAGCCTGGCTAATGCCTTGTGTGCCACCGGGTAAATTTTGAAGAGTTTCACAACTGAGTAATAAAATACTGGCGCTTAATACCAGTGAGTTAAAGATATTTTTCATATTTAATTTTAAAAGTGATACAGTAGGGTTAAGCCCAAATGTAATGAAATGAATGTTAATACCTTTTTCATCAAGAAATGAGCCATTTGTTTCATAGACGTACAAAGCATTGTTTTGTTTAAAAGAGTCTTGAATAAGTTAGTATAAAAGCATCACAAAACATTAACTTTGCAGCCCGAATAATTATATATGAGTATTCATTTATCAGAACAGGAAATTATCAGGCGGCAAAAACTGGCTGAATTAGAAAAACTGGGTATTGATGCCTACCCGGCTCCCTTATATCCCGTAAACCAAACAGCAGCAGCGATAAAAGAGAATTTTAAAGGAGAAGAAAATGCGGCCTCTTTTTCAGATGTATGTATTGCCGGCAGGATCATGAGTATCCGGGATATGGGTAAAGCAAATTTTTTTGTATTGCAGGATGCCAGCGGAAAAATTCAATGTTATATTAAGCAGGATGATATTTGCCCGGGGGAGGATAAAACCCTTTATCAAACGGTATGGAAAAAACTTACCGATATTGGTGATATTGTTGGCGTAAAAGGATATGTGTTTACCACAAAAACAGGTGAGACTTCTGTACATGTAAAAGAGTTTACGATACTTACCAAAGCCTTAAGGCCATTACCTATTGTGAAAGAAAAAGATGGAGAATCTTTTGATGAAGTTACTGACCCGGAGTTTCGCTACCGCCAGCGTTATGCTGACTTAATTGTAAACCCGGCCGTAAAAGAAATATTTATTAAACGCACTAAGATGGTAAATGCCATTCGAACTTATCTAAATGAAAGGGGAGCCCTGGAAGTAGATACCCCGGTGCTACAGGTAATACCTGGTGGCGCTGCAGCCAGACCATTTATTACACATCACAATGCCCTGGATGTGCCGATGTATATGCGTATTGCCAATGAACTTTACTTAAAAAGATTGATCGTAGGTGGATTTGATTTTGTATATGAATTTAGCCGTAATTTTCGCAATGAGGGAATGGATCGTACCCATAACCCGGAGTTTACGATCCTGGAATTTTATGCAGCGTATAAAGATTATGAATGGATGATGGATACAACAGAGCAGCTGCTGGAATTTACGGCACTGGCTACCAATGATACCCCCGTAACAAGCATTGATGGAAAAGAAATTAGCCTGAAAGCACCTTATAAAAGGATACCCATTTACGAGGCTATTAAAGAACATACCGGATTTGATATAAGTGATATGGATGAAGCAGGCATCCGGGAAGTATGTTCCAAACTTGGTATTCATGCTGATGCGAAATGGGGTAAAGGAAAATTAATTGATGAAATTTTTGGCGGCAAATGCGAACAATTCTATGTGCAACCTACATTTATTACCGATTACCCGGTAGAGATGAGTCCACTCACCAAAAAGCACCGAAGTAAACCGGGATTGGTAGAGCGTTTTGAGCTTATCATCAATGGAAAAGAAATTGCTAATGCATATAGTGAATTAAATGACCCAATAGAACAAAGAGCCCGTTTTGAAGAACAAACAAAATTGATGGAAAGGGGCGATGATGAAGCCATGTTTATTGATCATGATTTTTTACGGGCATTAGAATATGGAATGCCGCCCACGAGTGGTATTGGTTTTGGGATAGACCGCTTATGTATGTTACTTACCGGGCAGGTATCTATCCAGGATGTGTTATTTTTCCCCATGATGCGACCAGAAAATAAGAGTTAGTAGGTACCTTAACGAAACAGTAGGTAAAATGGTAACGAATAAACGCTGGATACTTTTCACCTTCTTAACCGCCTTTTCAATTTATTGGACAGTAAACTTAATTCTGTGGTTCCCGTGGAGTGTTAATACGGTTTTAGGGATGACACTTATGCTGACGGTTGCACCTTTTATTTGGGCTTACGGTGTTTACCAGTGTCTAAATAAATTTCAAGGTGTGAAACAATATCAAGGTGCAATTTTTACATCTTTGATTTATATTTTGGTTGCAGCTATTGCGGACTATATTTTCTTTGGTAAAATCCGAAATGCAATGAAAGAACTCTATCATCCGACAACTTTATCTGGTTATCTTTTCTTAATCTTACTACCGTTTATTTTGACATTTCTATTTTCCAAAAAAATAAAAAATAAACAAAATATTCAGCGACAAGATTTCATAAAATATGGAGTTTTAGGGTTTTTTAGTATTGTGACAATTTTTATCATTATTAAATTCAACATGACTATTTAAGAATGGAAGCGAATAATGGAACTATCTGGCATTTCCCAATAATGATTTTTTCCTCTTTTATTTTATTCTATTGTGTTATTAGGGCTGTATTGGGAACACAAGAATTTAAACAAAAATTTCGCTCCATATTTTTACTCTCTATATTGTGCGTTGTTGTTGGGATGTTATTCGGAAAGTATGGAGCCAATTGGGGTTTCAAATGGTGGATATATTATTCTGTACCTATGCTTATGAATGTTTTCCTGCCGCCAACAATTTTAAAAATGAATACAAAAAAGACTATTACTTATTTGGTTTTGAGCTTTCTTTCAGCACCTATAATTCATGTGTTTTTCTCTTTCTTTTTCAATTGGACAGAATATATGCCCTTTTGGAAAATACCATCTATTGGGGCATTAATAAACTGAATCGGCATCTGCCAACAATGGAACATTTATTTATAAATTTGATTCCGCACCTGTGGGATTCGGGCAAAAGGAATTCTAATTCCATTTCTGCATCAATGCGTAAACATTAACGAAAGCGTAAATAAGTACTGTAATTTTATTATCGAAGCAACAGCAGGCTGCCTCTTCTGAATTCAGTTTTTCCTTTAAATTCAAATTGACATTGCCATACAAAACTTTGAGTGTTATTATCTGACCCTTTCAATTTGCCATCCCATTTTTCAAAAGGATTGGCACTAAAGAAAACCAATTGGCCAAACCGGTTATAAATATAAAGTCGGTAATTCTTTAATGCGGCCAGGTTCCCTAAGGGCCCAAAAAGATTGTTTACCCCATCATTGTTTGGTGTAAAGCCGCTCGGAAAATAAATGTCCGGGCAATCTGCATGAACTTGTATGGTATCAGCACCCACACAGCCTTTACTGTCTTTTACCTGTACACTATATTCACCGGCCGTTTGTAAAGAAAGGGTAGAAAGTGTAGTTCCATTTTGCCATACGTAAGAGGCAAAAATGCCGGGAGATAAAGTAACTGTTTGGCCGGGGCAAATATCAAGATCCGGCCCCAGGTTTACTGGTACAATATATTCTTCATACCCTACATTTATATTTGTAGCATTCGCTTTGCAACCATTTGCATCCGTAACTTCCAGGTTATAATTTCCCGGAGCCAGGTTTATGGCGTTTGCAGTAATATCTCCATTGCTCCACAAATATTGATACGGCGATACACCACCTTGTATGGCACTTACAATATTTCCATTATTATTTTTACAAGCTGCTTTCGTTGGGATTGTATTTATTTGCATGGGGGTAGAAGCCGTAAGGTTATAAGTACCTGTAACCGCACATGCATTATTGGCATTTACTGTGAGAGTATAAGAACCGGGTCCTACAGGCCCAATGGACATTGTATTTTGTGCTGGGTTGGTGTTCCAATTATAAAAATAAGGCCCGGGGGCTCCTGTGGTATTTACTGTAATGGTAGCATCCGGAACATTATTGCATGCCCCCGGCCAAATGATTTGCGGAGTAAGCTGCAGGATGTTTACAGTATAATTTTTTGTAGAAGCTGGCCCCCAGTCGAATCCTACTGTTACGCTTACCGTATAACTTCCACCACTGCTATACTGGTGATTGGGGGCGGCATCGTTGGAACTGTTATTGGCACCCGAAGCGGGATCACCAAAATTCCAGTTAAATGTTTTTGCACAAGAACTTATAATAGAAAATGCAAGGCTATTGTTATTGATGCAGGCTACAGCAATTGAATAATCCTGTGCTGGCGCTTCTTCTATGTGAATATCATCTATAGCAAAACCATCAAAAGCATTACAGGTGGTACCTGCAGCAAAGCCAAACCTGAATATTACATTGGTTTTACCTGCAAGGAAGTTTAAACTATGTTTTGCAGTTAGCCACCCATTACTGCCCCCTCCGCCCTGGCAGCTTCCGCTGGTAGATTGTATATTCCCAGACCAGCCACTGCTACCCAGGAAATTTATATTAGAAGTATTATACCAGTTTTCACTGGTACATGTAGATTCTGCCGCAGTTCCAATAGTAACCCAACTGCTTCCTGCATCTACTGAATACTGCAAGTTTGCTCCATCATAGGTTTTTTCTGTTTCCCAAAAAACTTTGAAACTAATTTGAGGATACACTAATGAACTAAAATCAAAACAAGGGCTTTGTATCCATGATTTTTCGGCGCTATTATATGATGAATTGGTAAGCCCTCCCGTAACCCAGCATTTTACACCTTGCCCGGCGCTATTTATTACCGGTTTTGCAGGGCTGCCCCATGCCCAATCTGATGCAGTACCACCCGGTTGCCATCCACCATCCGTCAGTTCAAAATCCTGCTGGTAAGGAAAACTATTAATAGGTACTGTACATTGGCTATTGGCATTCATGCAACTGATCATCAACCCCCATATCAAAAAGTAATATTTCATTTGTGTGCTGTAAAACCAATAAAGTGTTTCAATTGCAAATGTCGTTTAAATTAGAAGATTTATCAATGATTGTAAATGGATAACGATATAAAAATGAATTTGTTTTTGAGAAGAATTTTAACATCAAAATGGGTTATGCCATTTTCATTTCTTCTAATTGTTTTTGTTTTTTAAACATTTCGTCCCGTAACCTGGCTGCTTCCATAAAGTCGAGGTTCCTGGCAGCTTTTTCCATTTCTTTTTTATTTTTTGCAATTGCTTTTTCTAATTGGGGGATGCTGCTATATGTTTCCTGTTCTTCAGCAGCTGTAGGTATCATGTCTTCATCAGCAGCAATGGAATAAGGCCTTGATGGGTCGTATCCTTTTACATCCAGTACGCTACCCTGTGCCATTACCTGGTCACGGGTTTTTGTTACTGTTTGTGGAGTAATGTGATGCTGGGCATTAAATGCCAATTGTTTCTCTCGACGTCGGTTTGTTTCATCCATTGTTTTTTGCATGCTTTGTGTAATACTATCGGCGTAAAAAATCACAAAACCTTCCACGTTTCTTGCAGCTCGACCGGCGGTTTGAGTAAGGCTGCGTTCATTTCTTAAAAAACCTTCTTTATCTGCATCCAGCACGGCCACCAGTGTTACTTCCGGCAGGTCCAGCCCTTCTCTTAAAAGGTTTACACCTACTAATACATCTATTACACCCAGCCTTAATTCCCTTAATATTTCTACCCTTTCCAGCGTATCCACTTCACTGTGTATGTATTTACTTTTAATGTTGATGCGATGCAGGTATTTGTCCATTTCTTCAGCCATCCGTTTGGTGAGTGTGGTTACCAATACCCTTCCCCCTTTTTTTATTTGATTATCTATTTCATCCAGTAAATCATCAATCTGGTTTACAGATGGGCGTACCTCAATAGGAGGGTCCAATAATCCTGTAGGCCTTACCACTTGCTCTATTACGATACCTTCGCATTTTTCCAATTCATAATCGCCGGGTGTGGCAGATACATAAATAACCTGGTTAGTCATGTTTTCAAATTCATGAAAATTTAATGGCCGGTTATCCATTGCCGAGGGTAAGCGAAAACCATAATCAACCAGTACTAATTTACGGCTTCGGTCGCCTCCATACATGCCACTAATTTGGGGAATGGTTTGATGGCTTTCATCCAGGAATGTGATATAATCTTTTGGAAAATAATCAAGCAGGCAGAATGGCCTTGTACCCGGTGACCGCCTGTCAAAAAAACGGGAATAGTTTTCAATACCATTACAATAACCCAGTTCCCGTATCATTTCCAAATCGTAATTCACTCTTTCACCAATGCGTTGCGCTTCAATATATTTTCCAACTTTTTTAAAATATTCTTCCTGGGCGGCACATTCATCCTGTATTTCATGAATTACGGTAGTAAGCATATCTTTTGGTGCCAGGTACAGGTTAGCCGGAAAAATAGCTGCATTTTCTACGGTACTTATGCGCTTTCCGGAGCTTAACTCAAGGGTTTCTATACTCTCAATTTCATCTCCAAAAAAGCTTATGCGGTAACCAAAATCCACATAGGGTAAATTAATATCTACTGTATCGCCTTTCACCCTAAAACTGCCCCTTTCAAAATCGCCCTGGCTGCGATGGTACAATGAGTTTACTAAGCTATGTAAAAAACCTTGCCGGCTTATTACCTGGCCTTGCTGTATCCTAATGATGCCGTTTTCATACTCTGTAGGGTTACCCATGCCATAGATACAACTAACACTCGCTACAATTATAATATCCCTGCGGCCGCTTAAAAGCTGGGCTATAGCCTGTAGCCTGAGTTTATCTAATTCTTCATTTATACTCAGGTCTTTTTCTATATAAGTATTGCTGGTGGGGATATATGCCTCGGGCTGGTAATAATCATAATAGCTTACAAAATACCCCACTGCATTCTCCGGGAAAAACTGTTTAAACTCACCATATAATTGGGCTACCAGGGTTTTGTTATGTGTTAATACCAGGGTGGGTCTTTGCACTTTTTGTATCACATTGGCCATGGTAAAAGTTTTACCACTTCCTGTAACACCCAGGAGTGTTTGGTATTTTTCACCTTCCCGTATTCCATTTACCAATTGGGTAATGGCTTCCGGTTGGTCTCCGGCCGGTTTATAATCCGCATGTAATTGAAAAGCCATAAGAGGTAACTTGAGGTTGAGCCTATAAAATTAAACAAAGTTTTGATTGATTTTTAATATTATAGTTTGCCCTGGCTTTCGTTGGAATATGAAATTAATTTTATATTGAAAAATAATTTGTTATCTTAACTTATAAATACAAAAAGTATGATCACAATTGCTTTATATAATTTAAAAGGAGGCGTAGGTAAAACAGCATCCTGTGTAAATTTTGCTTACCTGGCTGCCGCAGATGGATTTAAAACTTTGTTATGGGATATTGATCCGCAGGGGTCTTCTACCTTTTATTATAATGTAAAAGCAAAAACACACCCGGGTATTAAAAAATTAGTTACAAAAGATGCGCATTTAGAAAATGCCATAATGAGTACCGATTTTGAAATGCTGGACCTGATCCCTGCCGATAATTCCTCAAAGAGTTTTGATGTGATGCAGGAAGAAATGAAAGGCAATAAAACCCGGTTAAAAAGTGTATTAAAACAATTAGAAAAAGAATACGATTTTGTTTTTATTGATTGCCCGCCGGGATTTAGCGCCCTGAGTGAAAATGTATTTCATGCCGCTGATATTGTATTGATGCCGGTAATTCCTACTACGCTTTCTATACGCACTTACCACATGGTGAAAGATTATTTTAAAGAAAAAGATTTGGATTTAAGCCGTATGATGTGCTTTTTTACAATGGTAGATTTAAGAAAAAATATGCACAATGAAATAATGGAAGAGCTGTACAAAGACAAACGCTTTTTCCAAAATTATGTGCCTTACCTGAGCGATGTAGAAAAAATGGGGATTCACAAATCGCCCATAATGGAATTCGCCAATAGTAGCTATGCCGCTACCTGCTACCGGGAATTATGGACCGAAATAAAAGAAGGCGTTTTGGAATAAACTAACGGAAATGATATGATTTAAGTTGAGTTACAAGCGATGTTTGCCCACTCATTAAATCTATCATTCTTACCTCTACCAGGCCAATACCTCTTGCATAATATGAATTACGTACCGCAAAAGGAACTTCGCCCATTAAAGGCACGATGGTAACGGCAGTATCCCGCACATTTATTACATTATTATATGTACTATCAAGCACCTGCCGGGTAATACCTTTTTCAATAATTGTATAACGGTATTCAAAGGTTGCACCATTTATCTGGAGTACATCTTTCCAATTGGTGCCTACCGGTTCATTTGATTTGAGTGGGGTTTGCGTGATATTGCTCGCCTGGGTTCCCCCGATACTTGTACTTGATGGGGCATATATCTTTAAAACATTATTGGTACAAGAATAATAGTTCATTGTATTATCAGTTAAATTCAATATTTTCTTAAAAGTTATACCATTTACTACGGTGTCTGTTTTTACATCATATAAAAGAGTCCGGGTTTGTACTGTCCCGCTCATGCTATCAATATAATTTTGTTGTGTACTATCGCAAACAGGAAAGTAATCGCAAGTGAAACAACTGTCATTTGTATTGGGAAAATCAATGGCTGGGGTAGTCGTGTTATTGGGATCAAAGGATAATTCTTTTTGGCAGGATACTGCAAGGCAACCGAATAAAAGGATATAAAGTATATTTTTCATACTATTTTTCATAATTTTTTTAAAAGTAGGAAACAATTCCTACTTTCGGCAATATTAAATCAAAAAATATGCGGAGAGATCTTTCAAGTTGGTACAGCCCCTCTTTAGGTGCAGAAATGCCCATTGTGAGCTATGGACATTATGGTTTTTCATTACTTTTGGTTCCTACAGCAGGAGCAGATTACCTGGAGTATGAGCGCTTTCAACTAATGGTGGAATTGGAGCCTTTTATTGATGCCGGAAAACTTAGGGTATTTTCAGTAAACAGTGTAAATAAAGAAAGCTGGCTGAATGATGAAATGGAAGGGGCGCATAAAGCTATACGTCACAACCAGTTCAATAATTACATTTTTAATGAAGTAATTCCTTTCTTAAAAACAAACACATCTGCCGAAACGCCCATTATTACCTGCGGAGCTTCTTTTGGTGCACTGCATAGCATGAATTTATTTTTAAAACGCCCCGATCTTATCAATGGAGTTATCGCCATGAGTGGTGTTTATAATCTCGAAGAATATAGTAAGGGCTTTTATGATGATCAGGTTTATTTTAATAGCCCGGCTCATTATATTCCTAACCTGCAGGATGAATGGTATTTGAATAATATCAGGCGCAGCAATCATATCCATATTTTTAGTGGTAGTGGAGATTATGAAGACCCGCAGGCATCAAGAGATTTTTCTGCGGTTTTACACAATAAGGGTATTCCGCATGAACTGGATATTTGGGGGCCGGAATGGAAACACGATTGGCCAACATGGCGTGCTGTATTGCCTCATTATTTGCAAACAAGATTTTAAGATGCAATAAAAGCAGTATGATTGCATTTAATGAAAGCCATACATTTTTTAAAATTAATTTTATAAAGCAAAGGCGGCCCAATGGCCGCCCTTACTTATTTCTGAATACTAGCTACTATCTTTTCATCAATTTGTAGGTATAACTTTTTTGATTGTTCTGTACTTGTATGATATAAATACCGGCCGGTAAATTTGTAGTAGTTACATTTTCACGACTTACTGTATTCTGTTTAGTTCCCTGTTTACTCCACACAATAGTTCCGCTCATTGAGATCAATGAAATTTTATAATTGCCGGTTATACTTTTATCAAGCGTAACAGATAATTCATCCTGGAAGGGATTAGGAAATGCAAAGATCTTTGCAACTTCATTATCCTGAACGGCAGCAGGGATATCGGTATGTTTACTTATCAGGTTATCTACTGGGGGTTGTATTACCTGTGATTCATCAGTGATCATAAAACCTGCCAGGTAATTATAAACATTAACGTTATTGATTGTTACCCGTATGGTTCCATTGCTGGCTGGCATTACTCTTACAAATTGAGCAAAGTCATTTACATTATAATCTGTATTAATAGTATCAGATTTTGCACCCACGGTAATGGTTGTTTGATTTCCGGTGTAGGCCCTGCTGGCATAAAACTCAAGGGTATAAAAATGAGTAGGATCCAGGTTCGCTAACTCTAAGTAACGTTTTCCTGCATCAATTGAATTGATTCTTAAAACTTCTTGCGGGCATGCAGTAGAACCACTGCCATAATTTACGCCATTATCTACAAAACGTGGTGCAGATGTTAACATCCCGGTAACCGGGCTGTGTGTGCCATCACTATATTTGAATGTCCTGCTTACAATCCAGGCGTCCGGTTTCCAATTATTCCATTGCGGGTTGGTGTAACTGCTTTGTGCATCAAAAATGTTTACTTTAATTTGTTTATTGCCTTCAACAATCGGAGCTGCAAGCACGGTAACAACTACCTGGTCATTTGCAGAAAGCCCTATATTGTCAGTAACTTTTAAATTGAAAGTATAGGTTCCGGCAATTGAAAAAGTTACTGTAGTGATCATAGAGGTAGGCGATACAATCGTTGCAGGTGTTCCTGACACCTGTGTCCAATCGTACTGTACAATACTTCCATCTGCATCAGAAGATGTTGCACCACTTAAGCTTACTGTATTTGTAGGAAGCTGAATGGTTATATCGTTACCCGCATTAGCAATAGGAGCATTATTGGCAGCAGCACTTACTTTAATGGAAACATCATCATATGCACTCGCACCATTATTGTCAGTAACCATTAAGCGATATACATATTGTCCTTCTAATAAACCGGTAACATTTGTAGTAGCGTTATTGAGTGCAGATAATGCACTGCCATTTGGCCCTGAAATTTTGGTCCAGGTATAGCTTACAATTGTTCCATCTGCATCGGTACCCGAACCATTCAGCGTAGTTGAATTGGTAGGAAGCTGTACGTTTTTATCAGGGCCTGCATTTGCAACTGGTGGAATATTGGCTGCATTTGTTACAGTAATGGATACATCATCGTAAGCAGTTGCTCCCGAATTATCAGTTACGGTGAGGCGGTACACAAATTGGCCTGCGGTTAAACCGGTAACATTTGTAGTAGCGTTATTGGGTGCAGATAATGCACTGCCATTTGGCCCTGAAATTTTCGTCCAGGTATAGCTTACAATGCTTCCATCATTATCTGTACCCGAACCATTTAATGTAGTTGAATTGGTAGGAAGCTGAATGGTTTTATCTGGTCCTGCATTCGCAACAGGAGGATTGTTTATGGTGGCTGCTGAAACAGTTACAACTAATAAATCCGATGAAATAAGGCCAAAACTATCGCCCACATCTAATCTTAGCGTATAAACGCCGGCACCCGGAAAATGTGCAACCGTCTTTGCAGCCCATTCATTATTGAATGTTACGGTACCGGGGCCGCTTATAAATTTCCAATTATGAGCTACAATATTATTTTCCAAATCATAAGAACCAGAACCATCAACAGTAAGGGTATCCCTGGGTAAAGTAATTTGTGCATCGGGCCCGGCAACGGCAACGGGAGCTGTATTATTTTGAGATGGTGGTACAGTGTTTTGGTTTAATACCGTTACAATCATGGTATCTCTTCCTATTAATCCACTGCCATCGCCTACATCTAACCTAAATGAATAAGTGCCAGCTGTACCAAAGCTAACAGTAGTAATGGCTAACCATTCATTTGCAATATTTACTGCACCGGGGCCACTAATAAGTTTCCAGTTATAAGCAGATATTACACCATCAGGGTCATAAGATGCAGCCCCGTTAAGCGTTACAATATTTACAGGAAGTGTAATGTTTTGATCGGGCCCGGCAATTGCTACCGGGGGAATATTAATAGCAGGGTTCACCGTTATTTTTACTGTGGAACTACCCGTTGCTCCTGCATTGTCAGTTACTGTAAGTTGATATTGATAGACTCCTTGTTGTAAGGCCTGTATAGTAGTAAATGGAGTGTTGGGAGAACTAATGATACCACCATTTGGACCCGAAACCTTTGTCCAGGCATAGGAAACAATACTGCCATCAGCGTCAAAACCACTTCCACTTAAAGAGGTGCTGGTTGTAGGAAGGTAAATAGTTTGATCGGTACCGGCATTGGCGCTCGGCGCCAGGTTTGATGGGGTTACAACTGTGCCCTTACTTTGGCGAGCAAACCATTCATAAAGGTTTTGGTTAATGCCATCCAGGTTAAATTTAACTGGCTCCTGGTTTTGTCCACCATAAAATGAATTCCAGCAGCAATGCCAACCTCCATTAAAATTAGTTTGAACATATATGGCAGAGTTTGGTTTTGTAAAATTCATTCTATCAACTACCGTCTTGGTATCCCTGAAATCATTTACTTGTTCAAAACCAACGTATCGGCCACCCACATTCGCAAAATTGTCGAACATGTTTGGATAGGGGGCATTATCTCTTGGCGTTACCCCTTCTACTGAAACTACTGCTGCTACCTGGTCGGCATACGTATAAGGGCCGCCATAATTATCGCCACTTACAAAAGTGGTAGCACACCAACCTCCGTGAGAGAGGCCGGTTAAATAAAGCCTATTTGGATCCATCCGGTAAAGGCCTTTGAGTTGTTGAATTTTTGCATTCATTACATCCTCATTGGGATAGGCGGTGGCGGTTTGCAAACTAATAACAATAAACTCAACAACACGGCCATCTACGGTTACATTTCCATTCCAGCCCTGGGCAATATATGCCCCGGGGCCATTGGAAATTACTGAAGCAGGATTGGTACCTACCTCTCCAATGCCGGGAAAGAAAATAATGGTGGGATAGCTCACAGTTGGATTGCTATAATAACTCGCTGGAACATGCACATACGCATTCCATCCACTTACATTAATTAAACTTTGCTGACCAATGGCATCTTGTAAAAACCCGGATAAAATTAGGATTGGTAAAATAAAGAACTGCTTGAACGATCTTTTCATGCTTAAGATAACTTTTGGATCTGGTTTTTAATTTTTTTGCTTAAACGTTAATGTTCATTCTCCACCAGCGGATGATAGAACAATTTTATTCTCAATAAAGCAATTGGAAAAATTTTCGCTTTCTACAAGGTGGGGATTGTTAAAAAAAACTGAAATACCAATTGATATTTCAGGGTGCAAATCTCGTCTTTCAAAAACTATAAATGTGTAGTTATTACACTTTTACTTTTGTAGTATATTTTAAAGTTTTTTCCTGTGAGATTTGGGGCTTCTAAGATAGATGAATTTCAGGGCTTACAATCCAGTCTTTTCAACAACTTATACATATTTAAATGCCAGATTTCCACATTTGAAAGCAATCAAAATTTTAGTGCAGATAAGAATCGCTTTCTGTAATTTTATCGCATGCAAAAAAAGCTTTTTTTATTAGATGCTTATGCCCTTATTTTCAGGGCTTATTATGCTTTAGTACGTAGCCCCCGGATGACCAGCCAGGGAAGGAATACCAATGCACAGTTTGGGTTTACCAATACCCTCACCGATTTACTAAACAATCAAAAACCCACTCACATGGCTATTTGCTTTGATACGGCAGCGCCAACTGAGCGGCATACTGATTTTACGGATTATAAAGCAAACAGGCAGGAAACACCGGAAGATATTCGTTCTGCTGTTCCGGATATCAAACAAATTATTGAGGGGTTTAACATTCCTGTTTTAGCCGTAGATGGTTACGAAGCTGATGATGTAATAGGCGCCCTGGCAAAACAAGCAGAAAAGGCAGGATACGAAGTGTTTATGGTTACTCCTGATAAAGATTATGGGCAGTTGGTGAGTGAAAAAATTAAAATTTACAAACCCGGTTTCCAGGGTGGCAGCGTAGATATTTTAGGCCCCCGGGAAGTATGTGAAAAATGGGGAATTGATCGGGTGGACCAGGTGATCGATATGCTGGGCCTCATGGGCGATGCTGTAGATAATATTCCGGGTATTAAAGGAGTAGGTGAAAAAACGGCTGCAAAACTGCTTAAAGAATTTAATACTCTCGAAAATATTTTAGAAAATGCCGATAAGATTAAAGGCTCGATGGGTGAAAAAATACGTAACGGAAAAGCAGACGCCATCATGAGCAAAAAACTCGCTACCATTATCCTGGATGTGCCGGTAACTTTTCATGAAGAAGATTTCAGCATCAAAGAAATTAATAAAGAAAAACTAAAAGAGATATTTGAAAAATTAGAATTTAAAACCATGGCCCGTCGCATTTTAGGTGAAGAAATAAAAATAAGCAGGCAAGAAGCATTACCGGTTACGGGTGCTCAAATGAATTTATTTGGCGAAGCTACTTCGGGTGTTGTAAATACCGTTCAATCAGAAGAGGAATTTAATCCAACTCCACCCGAACCTCAAAAAAATATCCTCAATACACCACATCAATATGAATTAATAACGGCTGAAAAACTGGTTTCAATATTAAAAGATCAAACCGAAATATGTTTTGATACGGAAACAACCAGCTTAGATGCAAATAATGCAGAATTGGTAGGAATGAGCTTCTCTATAAGTCCGGCAAGTGGTTATTATATTGATTGCCCGGCAGATCAATCTGAAACAAAAAAAATAATTGAAACCCTCAAACCTGTTTTTGAAGATGAATCAAAAAATTGGGTAGGCCATAACCTCAAATACGATATGCTTGTGCTAAAATGGTATGGCATTGATATAAAAGGAAAAATATTCGATACCATGCTGGCCCATTATGTAATAGATCCTGAAGGTAAAAAAAGCATGGATGTATTAAGTGCCCGCTACCTGGGTTATGATCCTGTGCACATAGAACAACTAATTGGGAAAAAAGGAAAAACCCAGGGCAATATGCGGGACGTGGAGCTTGCAGATGCAAAAGAATATGCCGTAGAAGATGCTGATATAACGCTGCAATTAAAAAATATATTTGTTCCCAAAATAAAACAATACGGTGTAGAAAAAGTATTTGAGCAAGTAGAAAACCCATTGGTAAAAGTGCTTACCGGTATGGAGTTTGAAGGGATTCGCATTGATGAAAAATTCTTAAATGATTATTCTTTCCAATTAGAAGGGGAAGCTAAAAAGGCGGAAGAAGCAGTGTATGAAAAAGCAGGTGTCCGTTTTAACCTGGCCTCACCCAGGCAACTGGGTGAAGTGTTGTTTGATAAATTAAAATTAAACGACAAAGCTAAAAAAACAAAAACCGGCCAGTATGCTACCGGCGAAGATGTGTTGGCAAAAATGGCTGCAGAACATCCTATTTGTGATGACATCCTTACTTTTCGGGAACTTACAAAACTTAAAAGCACTTATGTAGATGCATTGCCACAATTGATCAACTCAAAAACAGGGCGGGTGCATACTACTTACGGTCAGGCCGTTGCAGTTACAGGGCGCATGGCCAGTAATAATCCCAATCTTCAAAATATTCCCATTCGTACTGACAAGGGAAAGGAAATAAGAAAAGCGTTTATACCCCGGGATGAAAACCATGTGCTGATGTCAGCTGATTACTCACAAATAGAATTGCGTATTGTTGCTGCCATTAGCGGGGATGAAAATATGACGCAGGCATTTAAAGATGGAAAGGATATTCATACCGCCACTGCAGCAAAAGTATTTTCGATAGCTGAAGCAGATGTAACAAAAGAGATGCGGTACAAAGCAAAGAGTGTAAATTTTGGAATTATATATGGCCAAAGTGCATTTGGCTTGGCAGAGAATCTTGGCATTAGCCGTACAGAAGCAAAAGAAATTATTGACAATTATAAAAGAGAGTTCTCCGGTATTCAAAAATTTATGGACGATACCATTTTGTTTGCAAGAAAAAATGGATTTGTTGAAACCCTGATGGGGCGTAAGCGTTGGTTGAAAGATATTAACAGCGCCAACTTTACAGTAAAGGGTTTTGCAGAAAGGAATGCCATTAATTCCCCCATACAGGGCACTGCAGCCGATATGATAAAACTGGCAATGATAAAAGTTGATAAATCATTCCGGGAAAATGGATTTCAATCTAAAATGTTGTTACAAGTGCATGATGAACTTGTGTTTGATGTATTAAAATCAGAATTAGAAAAAATAAAACCCGTTATTCTTTCCAGTATGCAAACGGCGATGGAATTACCCCATGGGGTTCCTGTAGTTGCAGAACTGGGCATGGGCCAAAATTGGTTAGAAGCACATTAGAAAAAATTACGAAATGAACCTGGTATATTGTTATGATGCTTATTGCGGATGGTGTTTTGGATTTGGTAATGTGATAAAAAAAATTGCATTAACTTTTGAAAATATATTGCCGGTAGATGTTTTGAGTGGTGGTATGATACTTCCGGAAAAACCGGTACATATCAGCGTTACGGCCGGCTATATACAAACAGCGTATAAAACGGTAGAAGAAACCACCGGTGTGCAATTTGGGAAAGAATATTTATGGCATATTGAAAACCCGAATGAAAGTGATTGGTATCCCAATTCTGAGAAACCGGCTATTGCCCTATGTATTGTAAAAGAAACGGATTCCAAAATAGCATTGGATTTTGCCTCGGCCCTTCAATATGCTTTGCATGCAGAAGGGCGTGACCTTACCGATGATGAAGCATACCGGCATTTAATTTCAGCCTTTCATTTGGAGGAAAATGATTTTTATAAAAAACTTCATAGTTCTTTGTATAAAGAAAAAGCTTACCAGGATTTTGAGTTGGTAAAACAATTGCAAGTAACGGGTTTCCCCATGTTGTTTCTTAAAAAAACATCAAATGAATTTATTGCTATTAGCCGGGGTTATACGGATTATGAAACCGTTAAATTTAGAATTGATAGCGTGTTGAAAAAAATAAATAAAACATAAAAAACCCCGGCGCAACCGGGGTTTTTTAATAAGTTCGATGTCACAAAACTATTTTTGAGACCTTCTTTGCGGCCTTAAAGAAGGTTCTACTTCATCTTTCCACTTTTTCATTTGATCTTCAGTTAAAATGGCTTTCAAAGCTTTGTCCCTGCTATCATTTAATTCTGTTCTTTTAGCTTTCATTGCTTCCCTGTCCATATTTCCGGAAGCACGCATTTCTTCCATTGATTTTTCCTGGGCCTGGTAACTCGCTAAAAATATGGCCGATACTTTAGGTGTTTGTTCTTCAGTTAAATTAAGTGGCGCTAGTTTTTCCATAGTAGCCTTGGTCCTTTCTTCGGGTGTTTGCCGTTGATAATTTTGCTGTGCGAATAAGCTGGTAACGCCAAGTAAAATGGTGGTAGCCAGCATGAGGAATTGTTTTTTCATTATTTAATATTTAAAAAGTTCAAAAGAAATTAATCTTTATGTGAGGATTTACGCTGCATTATTTTATAAATGCTGGTATCAAATATATTGCGCTGGGCAGGGGTACAAATTTCACGAAGTTTTTTAAAGCGTTCCAGTATTTTTCTTTCTATGCGTTGCTGGTTATTAGATGATATTTGTGTCATGGCCAGTATGGCGCTATCACTAAAACCCTCTTGGGCTAAGGCTTGCAGCCTGAGCTCTTTTTGCATGTTCATACTATCGAACATAGCCCTTACTTCTTTACGGTTTAATTCACTTACTTTATCATATGCGGCTACCTGTGCCGGGGAAAAGCCCAGTGTGTTTTTTAAATATTGCTGAATCTTAGCTTCTCTTTCGTTATGCGGGTTACCGTGTTGCCTGAACAAAAAAGACAATAAAATGATATTGGTTATAAACAACAAACCCGTAAGAAGTAATAAAAATTTATATTTTGTTGTGCTGCTCATATTATGGTTGTGTACTTTCTAAATCGTAATTGCTTAAAATATTTGTGCTCAATAAATCATTTCCATAATTTGTGGCCGTAGTAATGCTTTTGTTATCAGGTACAGCTACATCGCTTTTTACGATAATGGCAAAATTGATTAAGATCAAAATAAACATGGCACAAATAGCTACTACAGGCCGGTTAAGAAACCGTCCGGCTTTTACCCAAAAAATATCCGGCTCTTTCGTTTGCAGGCGTGCCTGTAACCGGGTGAGCAGGTAGGGAGATGCACTGGCACGCTGCATACCATCCAGGCTTTGTAAAGTGGCTTCTATTTTTTTATTCATTTCCATACCCTCTTATTTAAAATGTTTCTGATAGTAATCTTTTAATTCTTTTCTCAAATTAGTTTTAGCCCGTGCTTGTAAGGATTCTGCAGCTGCAACCGATATTTTCATAATTTCTGCAATCTCGGCATAACCCAATCCTTCGGCCTTGTGTAATAAAAAAGCAATACGTTGATTATTGGGTAGTTTGCTGAGTGCTGCAAATAGTACTGCCGCATCTTCCTTTTTATCTAATTCAATACCTGGATGATTAAAATGTGCAGGCTCTTGTTCTTCATCAGTACCCCAAACCCGGTTTAAAAATCCCCCTCTTTTCTTTGCTTTTCTTTTTCGTTCTGCATCCAGGGCTTTATTAATAGTGATCCTGTACACCCAGGTTGATAATTTTGCTTCTCCTCTAAAACGATCCAACTCTTCATATAACTTTATAAAAACATCTTGTGTAATATCTTCTGCATCTTCTACATTTTGTACAATACTCAGTGCTGTATTATACACCATATCCTGCAGCCCGGCTACCATTTCACGATAGGATGGAATTACATTATTGTTTTCCAAAAGTAGTTTTTGCGTTTAAAAAAATGATTGCACTAAAATTAATCATTCCTGAACATATACTTCCTACTTTTCAATACCTCATTTTCACCCTCTTTCATTAAAAAAAGAACTTCCCTTTACATTTACATGGGGCCATGCATGGGCATTCCCATTCCTCCGCCATAAGCCGGTTTTGAACTGGGTTTTCCTTTACCAAAATTCTTTAGACTGTAAGTAAATGTTAGCATAAAATATTGTTGCAATACATTGGTTTGTACATCCTGGAAGTTTATAGCGCTTACAGTTCGGGTGATACTTTGATTTTGTTTCAATAAATCAAATACGGAAAGCTTCAATTCGCCCGCTTGTTTCTTCAAGAATTTTTTTCCTATGCCGGCATTCCATAACCAATAGCTTTGGTTTAATCCTCCTGAAAGTCCACTATAAGTCTGGTTGGTAATATCATTCTGAATAAACCAACCTTTTTTATTTAAAAGATTAAGTTGTAATCCGGCTTCCTGGTTCACATAATTATTTGTTGCAGTGGTAAGGGCGCTCTTAGTAGAGGCATTATTAAAATTGGCTGTATAACTTATATTGAAATCAACATACTCACTAATATTACTAGATAAGCCTGCCCCCACATTATAGGTATAATTATGCGTAACAGCCGGTAAATAGTTGGCAATGCCCGGTAATTTAGAGTATCCGGCCCCTGCATTCAGGTTCAGGTTCGATTTTAAGAATTTTACCGGCATGGCATAGGTAAATAAACTGCGTAAGTTTACATAACCATTTACGTTTACAGGTTTGCTTAATTGTGAACCTCCTTTTAATACTACATTATGTTGTATTAAGCTATCTGTTTTTACTAAATAAGTGGCATTGGTGATATAATTAGAAGTTGTTTGTGCAAATAAATTTGCAAAAAAGCTTTTACTTGTTTTTGAATTTGCATAACTATACCGGGTGCTTAAAAAGTTTGTATAAGCCTGTTTTAAACCGGGGTTACCAATACTCACTTTTAATGGGTTCGAAATATTTACTACATCCTGTAATTGAGTTACTGAAGGGAAATCTGTTCCGCCCCTGTAAAACAAACGGAGGTTACCAAAACTGCCGAATTTTTTGCGCCACATTAAACGGGGTAACAGGTTAGAAAAAGTTTGATCTACTTTAGTAATGCTGGGGAATGTACGGTCGCTTTGCAGGCGGCTATGCTGGTAATTCATACCTACCATAAGCATATTATCCCGGGTAGGATTATACCTGAAACTGATTCCGCCACTTTGATTTGTTACGGTGTTATTAAAGCGGTTCGATAAACTTGTATCAAAAGAACTGTACTTGCCGTTATCAAAATTAAAAGTCTGCTGATCGGCTTTATTCTTTTGAATAGAAGGGTTATACTCGAATTGCACAATTGCATTTTTAAATACAGGCTCAGTGTAAGCTATATTTCCTCCATACGTGTAACCGGTAGAAAGATTATCAGAAAATTGATTGGGTAAAGAATCTGTACCTACATTATTAATATCATAAAAACGATATTTAGCATCTAATATATTTTCATTGCTGTTGCGGGTAAATGTGGTATTAAAACCAAAAGATAAGGTCCTGCCTTTTTTGGCAAAACTATGCCGGTACATCAAATAGTTCCGCAGGTTATAACCGTTTCGGTTATTGGTTGTTTTAGCGGCAGAAGTATTTAAGGAATCATTTAAACCATAAAAAGCCTGGCCATCAGAAAATCCATTGGCATCGTTGGTTTGAAAACTTAAACTGGGAATCAAATAAATTGTATTATTACTATCCAGCCGGTATTCTAAGCGCATATTGATGCGATTGTTATTATTGATTGTAGTATAAGAAGAAGTGCTGTTATCGTTATACCAGGTTCCGGTTTTATCCAATGACTGGCCAATGGTTTTAGAGATATTTGTATTCTTGCTATTATTATAGAAATAGCTTCCCGAAACTGTCATTTTACTGCCCCATTTATCATTATAATTTACGCCAAATGCATTGGTATTGCTAATGCCGGCACTTTGGCCTACACTAAAGTTATTTCCTCCACCAAATCCACCACGACCACCACCCCGGCCGCCACCGCTACTGGTAACTCCTAATAAATCTTGTGAACCAAAATTTTGTTGGTTAACGTTATTAAAATTTCCTACAAATGATAAACGACGGTCTCCATTAAAAAAACTTATGTTTCCCCCTGCCTGGTAACGTTCATCGGTACCTGCACCGGCATATACACGGCCAAATTGGCCATTGCGGATACCTGTTTTAGTAACCACATTAATGGCTTTCACACTATTTCCATCATCAATCCCTGTAAGCTGGGCCTGGTCACTTAGGCGATCAAATACCTGTATCTTATCTACTACTTCACTGGGTAGATTTTTTAATGCTGCCGAAGCATCATCGCCAAAAAAATCTTTACCATCAATCGTTACTTTTTTTACCGTTTCACCTTGTGCTGTTACCGTGCCATCACGGGCAACCGTAATACCCGGCATCTTTTTTATAAGGTCTTCAGTAGTTGCATCGGGGTTTACTTTAAACTGGCTGGCGCTATATTGAGAAGTATCTGCTTTGTTTGAAACCGGCGGGGCTTTGCTTATTACCGTTACTGTACTCAGGTCTTTTCCTTTTATATACATTTTCAATACGCCCAAATCCCGGTTTTGGTTGTTGATGGTAATAAAGGTTACCAAATCCTGGTATGAAACGCTCTGGGCAGTAACAATGAAACTGTCGTTAGCAACATTGTCAAAACTAAATTTACCACTGGCATCGGTTACCACGGTATTTACTTCTGAGGAGTCTTTTTGAAGTAATAAACTTACTGTAGCGCCCACAACCGGCGCTTTCCCGGTATTATCTTGTAACATACCGGTTATTTGGTTGGTTTGGCTAAAGCCTAATAATGTGAGGGTACTTAAACAAATCGTCAATAATAATTTCTGCATAAAAATTCTTTTCCTGGCTCATTTGACGCAGGTTGACATCTAAAACCGTCGGCCTTTTCTGTTAAACCTTTTTAACATAATATAAAAAATATAATACCGCAGTATTCAGTATTCTACCAATTGATCTCATTTTTAAATTTTGGTCAAAATTTACATGGCTTAACGTCGGCATCTTAGCTATTTTAGAATTACAAGATGGCATTATGAAACAATTTGCAGTTTTAAGTATAAATTGCAACCCTAAATTTTTTATGAATATGGAATACAGGAAAATTGTATCGGTAACAGGAATGAGTGGTTTATATGAATTAATGTCTTCAAAATCCGATGGAGGAATTGTACGCTCACTGGAAGATAAAAGCACCAAATTTGTGAGTAACCGCATACACAGTTTTTCACAACTGGAGGGGATAGAAGTTTATACCAAAGAAGATAATGTGAACCTGGTAGATGTGTTTGATGCCATGAAGCAAAGCAGCGAAAAAATGCCTGCATCAAATGCCGATAATAAGGAAGTACAAAAATATTTTGAAAAAGTATTTCCTGCTATGGATATGGAACGGGTGTATAGCAGTGATATGAAAAAGATGATAAAATGGTTTGAGATACTTAATAAATCGGGTGTAGAAATAAAATTAAGTTCAGGCGAAGATACCCCGGCTGATGGCCATGCTGATTCCGATAAAAAGACGGCTGCTAAAGCAAGTTCAAAAGCTGCTGCTGTAAAAAGTGGCCATGCTAAGAAAATTACGGCGCCCCGTAAAATGGCTTAGTGGGCCTTAACGAACTACCGAAATTATATTTTTAGAAACAGGGGTTTGACGCCCTTCTATATTTTGTGCCCCATCCTAATTATTTATTTATGTATTCAGCAGATATTAAAAGATTGTCCCGTAATTTTTTACCACAAAATTTTACTGTAACTGATTGGGCTTCGCTTGCTCTATATTTTGAGCAACTAATGGCAATAAATATTGATTCATTACCGGAACTAAAAAAGTGGCTACAAGATTTAAGTGAACTGGAAGCAGTAATTAGTGAAGATGCCTGCTGGCGCCAGATACGCATGACCTGCGATACAGAAAATAAGGAACTGGAAGATGCATATAATTTTTTCTGTACTGATATTCAGCCGCATATTCAACCCTATGCCGACGCTTTGAATAAGAAATTGCTTGCTTCCAAAGCATTGGGTCAGCTTAACCCCGATGAATATTTTACTTACCTGAGGAGTATTCGAAAAAGTATTGATTTATTCAGGGAAGAAAATATTCCGTTGCAATCCGAAATATCGGTTTTGCAACAACAGTATGGCCAAATTACAGGCGATATGATGATTGTAGTAAATGGCCGGGAATATACTTTACAGCAAGCAGCTAAATTTTTAGAGAATCCCGATCGTACCATCAGGCAACAAGTGTATGAGCAAATGCAGGAACGGCGTCTGCAGGACAAAGAAAAATTAGATATTTTATTCGATAAGCTCATTGACCTTCGTAACCGGGAAGCCCACAATGCCGGCTTTGAAAATTATCGTGACTACCGGTTTAAAGAATTGGGCCGTTTTGATTATACCAAAGAAGATTGTTTCCGGTTTCATGAAGCCGTAAAGTTGCATGTGATGCCGCTGGTAAATAATATTTTAGAACAGAAAAAAATAAAACTGGGATTAGAAAATTTACGCCCCTGGGATTTAGATGCAGAACCTGTTGGAACAGACCCTTTGCATCCTTTTGAGAATGGAAAAGAACTACTTGAAAAATCGGTGGCTTGTTTTAATAAACTAAACCCCTTTTTTGGGGATTGCCTGGTACGGATGGATCAAATGAAACATTTTGACCTGGAAAGCCGCAAAGGAAAATCGCCGGGAGGCTATAATTGTCCATTGCCCGAAAGTGGTGCCCCTTTTATATTTATGAATGCCGCCGGCCAAATGAGTGATGTAACTACTATGGTGCATGAAGGCGGCCACGCCATCCATTCTTTTTTAAGCCACCCCTTGGCCCTCACCGGATTTAAAGAAGTGCCAATGGAAATTGCCGAAGTAGCAAGTATGGCAATGGAACTTTTTAGCATGGATGAATGGGGCGTTTTTTTTAAAGATGAACAAGAATTAAAAAGAGCAAAAATCCACCAGTTAGAAAGAGTGATCACCATCTTTCCCTGGATAGCTGCAATTGATAAATTTCAACATAAAATTTATGAAAGTCCACATCATACCCATCAAGAAAGAACAGCAATTTGGGTACAAGTGTTACAAGAATTTACTGACGATATTGTAGATTACAGCGGCCTTGAAAAATACCGCCAAAATGCCTGGCAGCGACAGTTGCATTTGTACGAAGTGCCTTTTTATTATATTGAATATGGTATTGCACAATTGGGCGCCATTGGGATGTGGATGCAGTTTAGAGAAAACAAAAAACAAGCATTGGATAATTATTGCAGAGCACTGTCTTTTGGCGGCACCCGCACCCTGCCTGAATTATATGCCGCCGCTGGCATTGAATTTAATTTTACGCCTCAAAAAATTAAAGGCCTCATGGAGTTTGTACATGCGGAAATGGAGAAGCTGGAAGGTTGAGGGTTTTTGATTTTGAGATTTTAAAAACTTTTATCATTATCATTACTTGCAATAAGATGAAAATATTTAACCTGAATTTGCAATTTATTTAGTAGATCAGAAAATGAATATCCAATTAAATTTAATGTATAGCCACCGTTTATCATCCGGCAATTTCTTCCCAGTACTGGTTAGTTACCAATTATATCGCAACATTTAATAATGGTTTATATGTTATACTATTGCTTTATGAGCGTAAACCTGCTAGGCAGCGTCATCGCCGTATCGTTCAAGTTAAGATTATAATGAGATGCACGTTGTTGCCATACGTTCATTTTTACTTCAGTAGGGCTTACAATTATATCTGCAGACCAGTTAATCCACCCACGATGGTGATTAATGTCGAAAAAAGTTCCCTCTAATTTTTCAGAATTACAAATATATTTTTCCAACATAAGATTTGTATAGTTAAACATAAAATCCCAACTATTTGAAACGGGCAGGTTCCTGTTTGCGTAGTTACTCATTATAATGTTACTTCCCTGCTTATACTCTATCCAACCCCATAATATATCATCGATATTGTTGTACACTGGTTCGTATGTTCTTACAGGCCTCAAATAAATGCGTATGGTATCTGTGCCCGTTACATTCATCCACTCACCCTGATATTGTTGTAATGTATTGCAGGTATCATATTCGAGTGGGTGCTGGGCATTTACATTAGACGTTATTGCGGTAAATAATAGTATGAGAAAGTATTTCATAAATTTCTATTTTTTTCATAAACTTTCTATTGCTATCAATCTGTACCACAACATATTTCTCTTAAAGGTAAATCCCCGTCATCTAATACTTCAATTTTCCATATTCTTTCTTTTCTTACAGAGGCTAACGGCCATGCAATATGAGCAGGCTGTTTTGCGGCATTAAGTGGTGTATAATAATTATGGGAACCGGGTGAAACGTAAACCCAAATATAAGGATTACTATATTCTAAAATCACAGTAGCGCCTACAAATATTGAGCATCCAGCTCTTGTATAAATGCTATCATAAGATGCAGGTAATACATTTATTAAAGAATCTATGGGTTTATCAATATAATGGCTAAAATTTATGGCTAATATACTATCCTTTAATGTTTGTGCATAAATGTTGCTTTTATTGAAAACTATTAAGGTAATAATTAAGAAGAATATTTTTTTCATAAACTTTCTATTGCTATCAATCTGTACCACAACAAATATCTCTTAATGGAAAATCTGAAGTATCTAGTACTACAATTCTCCATATTTTTTCTTTTCTTACAGATGCTAATGGCCATGCAATATGTGGTGGATTGTGAGCGGCATTAAGTGGTGTATAATAATTGTGAGAGCCTGGATAAATATATATCCATAAATTAGGGTTACTATAACAGATTATTATTTTTGCACCCACAAACATTGAGCTTGATGATCTTGTAAACATACTATCATAAGAATAGGGCAATCTGCTAATTAAAGAGTCCATCGGTTTATCAATGTATTGAACCAAGTTGATATTTAAAATACTGTCTTTTACCGATTGTGCTTTTATAGTATTTATGCATCCAATTAGGATGATTGTTATTATTAGTTTTTTCATACTTTTATGGATTAATTTTAATAAAATTGGTTTTTTCAGGGTAGGTTGTTTCGTAAAATCCAAGCCCACAATTAGCCGCTGAGCCAAAGAATTGTATGGCAGCATTTATTGAGGCCTGTTGGCCATGTGTATAGTAATTAGGTTGTTGTGGAGTGAGTACAGTTTCAATATAACCCTCTTTTTTTAATTGGATGACTCTGGCTATTGTCATAAATGTCTGGTATTTCTGCACATCTTCTACCACGGCAATAAACAGTTTATTACCACATTCTAATGCCATTAAATATCCCTGGTTAGTTCGGGCATATTTATGAAATTCCCAAAAATCATCATCAGAAAAAAAAAGAACGTAGTTTATAATCCGGATCAACTGGGTGCGTATGAAAATAGCCAAGTAGCTCCTCTCCAATATTAGTTGAATAATCAATGGATCTTGTACCTCCTGCATTACCAGGCCTTAAATTTTTAAGGTAAATTTCCCCATTTTTTCTTACAATAATACCAGCCTGCTCTCTATAATTATTAGTGGGTTGCATTGCCCAGTTAAATACAGAATCTGACTGGCGGGCAATCCCCGGGGTCTACCACATTGCTTTGTGCTGTGTAGGGGTCTGCCGGGTTATCGGGTGTTCCATTGCAGGGGTTGGGTGCTGTAGAACCACCGCCACCTGTTTCACCATTACCACCGGTAGAAGTGCCGCCGCCCGTTTCACCTCCTCCGCCGGTTTCTTCCCACCACTGGCTACATACAGAACTTATTACATAGCAATGGTCTGGTTCGCCATCGCCAGATGCGCAATTTGAATAATCGCAACCGCCATGTGCAGTGCACCAGTCGGCGCTGCCGCATACATAAGTATCAACACATATTTCATGGTAAACAAAAAAAATATTTGTGGGTGTAGAAATGTTTATAATATTCAATTGCTTTTTTCCCAGAGCATCGGGCGTTGCGCCTGCAAATAAACCTGTATCGGTAATATTAAATTTAGTATATCCAAATACCCGGTTATCCTGCGTCATAAAAAACAGGGCATATCGTTCTGCAGAGTGTATAGCGGCCTGAGAACTGTGCTCTAAACTTTTATACTGCCAGTCGCATACGTAATAAAAACTGGTATCGCCGGGTTCAGCTTCTACTATCATGGTAGCATTTACAAAATTTTGGCTGTCTCTTACAAAGGGTATAAAATAGATACTTACAGAGTCGGCATCAGTTCCCCTGCTGAGTATTTTTGAAGAAGGCTTTTTAAAAAGCATGGTCTTGTTCCAGCGTGGGTAACCAATTTGCCGAACCGCTTTTTCTACAAAGTGAATCTTATTATTTTTGGCTTTAATAAAATCAATTATTTTATCTTCAGAAGCATCATGAGTGCGGTGACTGGTAAAAAACCTTTCTTCAATATTTTGTATAGTTTGTTCATCTAAGGAAATTAAAAGATCCATTTTTTTACAAGCAGCCAAAACAATTAGTGTAATAACAAAACCAATTACAAGTTTTGCGGAGGGGGGTAATTTGTTATATTTATTTTCATGTGCGGGCTGGTTTTATCTTACAAACATAAGAAAGTTTAAATAATAACAAATGGGGGGGGGGCGTTTTTTAAATTTGATAATTTTTTCTATAGGAGTTGATTAAGAATATTCTAAAAGCCCTAACATTTTTTTCGTAAATTTATAGTCCTAAAAACTTTATTATGTCTTACGTTTTAGAATTTATAAGCAGTGTAAAAAAAGAATTTGATTATTATAAGCTACTTGGCGAAAAAACAATAGAGCAGTTAGATGATGATCAAATAAAATGGCAATATAATGAGGAGAGTAATAGTGTTGCTATTTTAGTAAAACATTTATGGGGGAATATGCTAAGCCGGTGGACTGATTTTTTAACTACCGATGGTGAAAAAGAATGGAGGAACCGGGATGCTGAATTTGTAAATGATATAAAAGATAAAAAAGAGTTACTACAAAAATGGGAAGCAGGATGGCAATGTTTGTTCAATGCATTAGATAGCATCAACGACGAAAACTTTGAAACCATTGTATATATCCGCAATGGGGGTCATACGGTAATGGAAGCCGTACTCCGCCAGCAGTCACATTATATTTATCATGTGGGCCAAATTGTTTCACTCGGTAAAATGATTTGCGGGCCTGCCTGGAAGCCACTTTCCATTCCACGTGGCGCTTCTGTTTGCTTCAATAAAAATAAATTTAGCCAGCCACATCGAATGGCACATTTTACTGATGAAGTGTTGCATAAAAAAGGATAAGCTCATTTACTTTTTATAATTCGGCTATTCTGCAATAATTAAAAGCAATTAAAATCCAGTCAATATTATTTTCTCATCTTGCTTCCTTGTCTTGCCATCACTTATTTTGCCCTTTATTTTACTTACATTAGCATAAGCTAAAAAGTACCCATGCTTGTAAAAACTTTTGGAAGTGCTGTTTATGGAGTAGAAGCCATTACTATTACGGTAGAAGTAAATGTAGATCCCAAAGGGCAACATTATTATATTGTAGGCCTGCCAGATAATGCAGTAAAAGAAAGCCTGCAACGGGTAGAAAGTGCCATAAAAAGCAACAATTATTATATGCCACGTACCAAGTTGGTAGTAAACCTGGCGCCTGCCGATATCAAAAAATCGGGTACTGCTTTTGATCTTCCCATTGCCATAGGAACATTGGCGGCTACCGAGCAAATAGAACATCCCGAAAAAATAGAACGATATGTAATTATGGGCGAACTGAGTTTGGATGGATCGGTGAGGTCAATAAAAGGAGCACTCCCGATTGCCATACAAGCCCGTAAAGAAGGGTTTGATGGATTATTGCTTCCCAAAGCAAATGCCCGGGAAGCAGCGATGGTAAATAATTTAAAAGTGTATGCTGTAGAACATATTAATGAGGTAGTTAAATTTTTTGAAGATGAAAGTTCTTTGCCACAGGTTATCGTAAATACAAGAGAAGAATTTGCCTATGCCCAAAATAGTTTTGATGTAGATTTTGCAGATGTAAAAGGACAGGAGAACATAAAACGGGCATTGGAAATTGCTGCTGCCGGTGGCCACAATGCCATTCTTATTGGGCCGCCGGGTGCCGGTAAAACCATGCTGGCAAAGCGTTTGCCTACTATCTTACCGCCATTGAGTTTATCAGAAGCGCTTGAAACAACTAAAATTCATAGCGTGGCTGGTAAGTTGCCTGAAAATGCAACGCTTGTAAACAGGCGGCCTTTCAGGAGTCCGCATCATACCATTTCTGATGTAGCCCTGGTAGGTGGTGGCGGAAACCCACAACCCGGCGAAATTTCATTGGCACATAACGGTGTTTTATTTTTAGATGAACTGCCCGAGTTTAAAAGAACTGTATTAGAAGTAATGCGGCAGCCTATGGAAGAACGTATGGTAACCATTAGCCGTGCAAAAGTTGCGCTGGATTTTCCGGCAAGTTTTATGTTGATTGCCAGTATGAACCCATGCCCCTGTGGTTTTTTTAACCACCCTCAAAAAGAATGCACTTGCCCACCCGGGGCAGTTCAAAAATACCTGAATAAAATTTCGGGCCCCTTGCTCGACAGGATTGACCTGCATGTGGAAGTAACACCGGTTGCATTCAGTGAATTATCTTCTAAACAGGAATATGAAAAAAGTGAAGCCATAAGGAAACGGGTGATTGCAGCCAGGCAAATACAAGCAGAACGATATGCAAAAAGTCCCGGCATTTATGCCAATGCACAAATGAGCAGCAGCCAATTAAAAGAAATATGTGTAATCAATAGCGCCGGCCAAAACCTGCTTAAAACAGCTATGAACCGATTGAAACTTAGCGCCCGTGCCTATGACCGTATTTTAAAAGTAAGCCGCACCATTGCCGACCTGGCCGGTAAAGAAGAGATACAACCCGAGCATCTCGCTGAAGCTATTCAATACCGAAGCTTAGATCGGGAAGGTTGGGGAGCTTAGTAATAAATATTTTTATTATAAATAAAAGGGTAACCGCTTTGCTCTAAAATGGGTATCTTAATCCATCATAAAAAATCATCAGTATGAAAAAGTTATATTTTTTGTTAGCATTTATGATATGCATCCAAATTTCACTTTTTGCACAAATTGATATTGCTAAAATAAGAACAGAAGGATTAAACAATTCACAAGTGATGGATATTGCATTTAATCTTACAGATGCCAGTGGGCCAAGGCTTACCAATTCACCGGGTTATTTTAAAGCTGCCAACTGGGCTGTAAACGAATTAAAAAAATGGGGGCTTACCCATGTTGCTTTAGAACCCTGGGGCGAATTTGGAAAAGGCTGGGAACTTGAAAAATCTTATATCGCCATGACAGCGCCTTATTACAGGCCATTGATCGGTTTTCCAAAAACCTGGACAAAAGGAACCAGTGGATTAAAAAGTGCTGAGCTTATCCTTATTGATGCAACTGATTCTGCAACACTTGAAGCCTACCGTGGCAAATTGAAAAATAAAATCATTATTGTTTTAAAAAAAGACAGCATCCGGCCATCATTTAAGCCTGATGCCAAAAGATATACAGATGAAGAGTTAGAAAAAATGCAACAGGCAAAACTTCCCACTGCCGATCCTGCCAATGGCCGCAACAGGAGAAATCAAATGTTTGGCAACCGGGGTACCAGCTTTTCAAGTTTACTTAAAGCCATGGCAACCCAGGAAGGGGCGCTGGCTTTGCTGAGTACAAATACCCGTGGTAAAGATGGTACTTTATTTGTTTCCGGCGGTGGCGGTTATGCAAAAGATGATGCTGAAAATATTACCGATCTCATGATCGCTTATGAAGATTATATGCTGATGCAACGCTTATTGAGTAAAGGAATACCTGTAAAGATTGATTTGGATGTAGTGACTCAATTTTATACCCAGAACCTGATGGGCCACAATGTGGTTGCAGAAATTGAAGGCACAGATGCTGCATTAAAATCTGAAATTGTAATGCTGGGTGGCCACTTAGATAGCTGGCAGGGATCTGTAGGCGCTACCGATAATGCCGCGGGCGCTGCTGTAATGATGGAAGCAGTTAGAATTATAAAAACTTCAGGCATACAACCCCGGCGAACCATTCGTATTGCTTTATGGGATGGCGAAGAACAAGGCTTGCATGGAAGCCGTAATTATGTAAAAAATCATTTTGCCGATCCTGCAACAATGCAATTGAAACCAGAATTTGAAAAAGTATCCGCTTATTATAATTTAGATAACGGCACCGGTAAAATAAGAGGAATTTATTTACAGGGAAATGATGCTGCCCGCAGTATTTTTACAGAATGGCTGAAACCTTTTAATGATTTGGGGGCCACAACGGTTACTATTTCAAATACCGGCGGTACCGACCATTTAGCTTTTGATGCCGTGGGGATTCCGGGTTTTCAGTTTATACAAGATCCAATAGAATACAATACCCGTACCCATCATACCAATATGGACAGTTACGAACACCTGCTGCCGGAAGATTTAAAACAAGCGGCTACCATCATTGCCGCATTTGTTCTAAATACTGCCAACCGGGATGAAAGAATTCCACGAAAACCCTTACCTGAACCAAGGGGTAAGTAAGAAAAAATTTAAATTACATACCCTGGCTATGTTTTCAATAATGGGTATAGGGTTGCACTCATTTTATATATTTTTATGGAGTTGAATGTAATTTTTTTAGGATAATACTATTACAAAAAATTGTGATTTAAGCAATTTCATTCACTGTATTTTTGCAGCTTAATTTTTCTTATGAAAATATTATGGAAGTATTTAAAACCTCATAAATGGTTGGTGGGCCTCACCTTGTTATTGGCTGCATTAAATACCGGGTTCTCATTGTTTGATCCTATCTTATTTGGTAAGCTGGTAAACCTGGCGGGGGATTATATTGCTAACCCCCTGGGCTTTGGCAATCATCGCTTTTTTTGGGGCAACGATCTTATTGTAAGAAAAGGAGTGAGTTACCGGGAGGTAGGTGTTTTTTATATCATCATCCTATCTATTTCTGTAGCGATGCTTAGCCGTATTGCTAAAGCCTTTCAGGATTATTTTTTAAATGTAGTCATTCAAAAATTTGGGGCAAAGGTTTTTACAGATGGGCTTAAGCAGGCAATGAAACTTCCTTACCAGGATTTTGAAGACCAGCGTAGTGGCGAAACCTTATCGGTACTTACAAAAGTGCGGGCCGATACTGAAAAATTTATGATAAGTTTCATAAATATTTTATTTGGGGTGTTGGTAGGGGTGGCATTCGTATTTATTTATGCTGCATTGTTTATTCACTGGACGGTGCCGGTAGCTTATTTAGTGGGCATCATTTTTCTTTCTTCTATCACCAGCATATTAAGCCGTAAAATTAAATCTATCCAAAAAACAATTGTATCTAAAACCAATGCATTGGCGGGTAGTACCACAGAGTCTTTGCGTAATATAGAATTAGTAAAAAGCTTAGGCCTTACTGAGCAGGAAGTAGAGAGGCTGAACCGCAATACCTATAAAATTTTAGGTTTGGAACTCACTAAAGTAAAGCGGATCCGCAGCATCAGTTTTGTGCAGGGAACTTTGGTAAATACGTTGCGACAGGTAATCTTATTTATTTTAATGTGGCTGATTTTTAAAAACAGTATGGATGCAGGGCAATTAGTTACCATGCAAATATTTTCATTTTTTGTATTTGGCCCGCTGCAGGAAATCGGGAATATTATTCTTAATTACCGGGAGGCGCAGGCTTCTCTTCAAAACTTTGAAGACCTAATGCAAAGGGTTCCTGAAAAAGAACCGGATAATCCCGAAAAACTTGGTAATATTCAAACATTGACATTTCAACATGTCGGGTTTCAGCACCGGTCTGCTTCACAAAACGCAATTGACAATATAAGTTTCACAGTAAAGCAGGGCGATACCATCGCATTTGTAGGCCCCAGTGGGAGCGGTAAATCTACTTTAATGAAATTACTGGTAGGGCTGTACCGGCCACAAACAGGAAAAATTTTATATAATGGGCTCGATGAAACAAAAATCCGTTTTGATGATTTGCGAAAACAAATTGGTTTTGTAACCCAGGATACCAATTTGTTTAGCGGTACCATTCGTGAAAACCTGGTTTTTGTGAACCCATCGGCTACCGAACAAGATTTGTATGAAGCCCTGCATAAGGCAAGTTGCGATGGTTTACTAAGCCGGGCAGAAAACGGGCTCGATACCATGATTGGTGAAGGTGGCTTAAAATTAAGCGGTGGTGAAAAACAAAGATTATCCATTGCCCGTGCCCTGCTTCGCAATCCTCATTTATTGTTGTTTGATGAAGCTACTTCGGCATTGGATTCTATCACAGAAGAAGAAATTACCAATACCATCCGAAGCATTTCAACATTAAAAAATCAAATAACGATATTAATTGCACACAGGCTGAGTACTATTATGCATGCCGATACAATTTATGTACTGGAAAAAGGCGAACTCGCTGAAAAAGGTACCCATGAAAGCCTGCTTGAAAACAAAGGGCTTTACTATGCCATGTGGCGGCAACAAATTGGCGAAAGAAAAAACATTAATTTTGCCGCATTAAAATAATGGGTATGCATGATATAGTAGGCTATGCCGGTGGCGTGTTATCTTCACTGTCTTTTTTGCCCCAGGTAATTAAGATATGGAAAACTAAATCGGCAGAAGACCTGTCCATGCTTACCTTACTGTTACTTACCTGTAATGTATCGCTTTGGTTTAGTTATGGAGTATTAATACATTCTACACCCTTATGGGTTACCAATGCCATTGTTTTGGCCATGGTGCTGATCATGATCATATTTAAAATAAAATTCAAACCAGAAAAATTAAATCATTGAGCACGGCTATAAAAACACCAAAACCCGGATTTTTGTGGAGTACCCTGAATATGCGTTGTCCCCGTTGCCGGAAAGGAGATATGTTCCTGTCAAAAAATGCGTATGTGCCCCTCACCATGAAAAATATATTGGATATGCATGAGGTATGCCCGGTATGTAAGCAACGCTATCATTTAGAAGTGGGCTTTTGGTATGGCACAGGATACATCAGTTATGTCGTTTGTATTGCTTTATCTATTGTAAGCTTTTTTTTATGGTGGTTGATATTAGGTTTTTCAATTGATGATAATAGCGTGTTTTATTGGTTGGGTGCAGATGTTTTTTTATTGATCGTTTTGCAACCCTGGATCATGCGCCTGGGCCGCAGTATTTACATCCGCTTTTTTGTACGTTATGATGAGGATTATGAAAATACGCCTCCTACACATTTTTCTTAGCCGGTAATGAAAAACTTAACGGTATCAAAATCTTAAAACTAAAATTACGGCCAGTATTAAAAATACCTGTTCTGCCAGATGCATCATTTACCGGTGCATATTTCAATCGGCTCACATGGCTTTGATAGGCTTTATCTGTAATGTTTAAAGCAGAAAAGTAAAAACTAAAAATAGGTTGATCTTTTTTGTTGCAAATGTCGGTGCCCAAACCTATGTTCAGCAATGCATAACCCGGCGTGCTGGTTTCAGTGTGGTAACCTGTAAACGGGTGGTTTTGCGCCCATGTATTTTCTAACTCAATACTGGCATAGCTGTTTTGCACCCGGTTGTTTATTTTTTTAAAATTCCCCCGCAGGCTGCTTACCAAACGGGCGGCAGGTATATTTGGAATATTTTTAGATCCATCAATGGCAGCAACAAAACGGGCATTCACCATTGAAAAACTGTTTTCAAAATGCAACCAGTCTAATGGATGCGGATGAATATCTACTGTAAGTTCAAGGCCTGACAGGTTTGCTTTGCTTTGTGAAAATTGGTAAGCATTCAATTCTTTTCCATCTATTACCAATACAGAATCTGCCCCTTGGGTATTCCTTAATTTCTTATAAAAAATAAAATGATCAAAATGATTATAATAACCGGCAAGGTTAATCATTAAGTGTAGAGATTGGTATTCTATAGCAGCATCAGTTTGTAAACTTGTTTCACTTTGCAGGTTTATATCACCATATTCATATCGGTTGGTGCCTTCATGGGCGCCATTACTTGCCAGCTCCGGTAAACTCGGTGTGCGGTATGCCCGGGCTATATTGGCTTTTATGTTAAAAAAATTATTTGCCCTGTACGTGGTACCAATGCTGGCGCTAATGTTTCCATATTGTTTTTCGAATGCTGTACTTTTTATATTATTGCCTTCAAGGATTGCTTGTGCGTGAAGGCTCCTGTGATCGTAACGGATACCGGTGCTCAATGTAAATTTTTTGATTTCTTTTTGTAAGAATGCAAAACCGCCCAGGTCGGCAAGGCGATAATCCGGTATCAATTGGTTTTCTCCTTCATTCTTATTTTGCTGTTGCATACCCGAAATACCAAGGCTGGGTTTCCAACCATTTATTGTGGCCAAATGAAATTGTGCGCTATACGTAAATGTTCTTAATTTAAAATACAGTTCTCTTTGTTGCAGGTTATCAATATCGCCAAATTCTTCTCTTTTATTTTGCTGCCAGGCTACAATCAGGGCCAGCCTGTTTTTGCCAAATTTAAAATTATTATCGAGCGCTATTTTTTGATGATGAATATGTTGAAAAGGTATTTGTGGATCATCACTTAAAAAATCGGCTTCAGTAGCCCGGGTACTTCCCCCACCGGGTAATGGTTTTATAAAAAAACCGGCGCTATCCCTTTCTCCCTCCGTTAAACCAGCTTGTAAATAATAAGTACTGAATAAAAGGTGGCTATATCCCCAGGATTTATTTATTCCTGCATAACCACCAGCGGCGCCTTGTTTGAATTTTGAATTATATACATAGCCATCATATTTATTTTTATAATCTCCCGCTTTTGCAAGAGATCCATACAGGTTCCAGTTAAAAACGCCATTGTTACCAGCCCAGTTTGCATGTAACGCTTTACTGTGGTTATTGGTTTGATACCCGCCACCCACATTTACTTTCATGCTTCCTTCTTCTACTGGTACATTGGTAATAATGTTCAGTACGCCTGCTATGGCATCACTCCCATACATCAGCGATGCCGGACCTTTTAAAATTTCTACTTTACTTACACTACTTTCATCTATTTCTATTCCATGTTCATCACCCCATTGCTGACCTTCCTGCCTTACACCGTCATTGATGGTTAGCACACGGTTATACCCAAGCCCACGTATGAGTGGTTTTGAAATAGCTGGCCCGGTACTGAGGGCCGATACACCTGCTTTTTTACTAATGAGATCAATAATATTTAGGGAACTGCTTTTTTGTAATTCATCTTTTTGTATTACTGTTACCTGGAATGGCGTTTTGCGAAGCGTTGTTGCATGGCTTACACCCGTTACCACTACGGTGGTATTTTCTACAATAGATGGCGTAAGGCTGAAGGTTTTGTAAGTATCACCCTGTATCAAAATATTTACCGCAATCGTATTAAACCCAATGTGCGAAATTTCTACCAACTGTTGGCCTTCGCTAACCTGCTTAAATAAAAAATAACCAGCTTCATTTGTAGATGTACCTTGTTTCAGGTTAGTGATATAAATAGTTGCACCAATCACCGGCTTTCCCGTTTCGGCATTCATTACTTTGCCACTAAAGCTACCCCGTTCAGGATTTGTAGCAAAGGCTACACTGCTGAAATATATAAATAAGGTTACGAGGGAAATTTTAAGCATACTCACTTATTTGAAACGTGGTTGCAAATATCTAACAAGTATTGTTAATAAATTAAAAAAATGATGAATGGCATTAGGTTTTTATTTTAAAAAAATTGAATATTAGTCAAGTATTAAACGAAAAGGGTTTTAAAGAGTCAATAAAAAAATGCTTTTTAAAGCATTCCTATTCATTATTAAAATTTATTGTAAATGGCTAGTAACAGGTTAAGAAACCAGCATTTGTTATGGCGTGCTGCTTTTGGCCCGATGGCAGAAAATGTTGCTCAGTTAGAAGATATTTCTCAAAAGAAACTTTGGGAGCTATTGATAAAAACATCTAAAAAGGCGCCTGAAAAATTACAGGTATCTACCGGCCTGGTAGATGGGTTGGTAAAAGGTATTGGCGATGCAGCAACAATGGCGCAAATTTCTGCAGAAGAAAAAAAGAAAATGCGGCGGGAAAAAAGAAAGCAATACAAAGATGAATTAAATAACCTGAACCTGATGTGGCTTGACGAAATGATCAATAGCGAAGCACAGTTGCGGGAAAAAATGAGTTTATTCTGGCATGGGCATTTTGCTACCCGTGTTATCAATAGTTATTTTCAACAGGAATTGCTGCAGGTAATCCGAACCAATGCATTGGGTAGTTTTGCTAATCTGCTGCATGAAGTAAGTAAGTCGCCCACCATGCTCCAGTTTTTAAATAACCAGCAAAATCGAAAAAGCCATCCCAATGAAAACTTTGCCAGAGAAGTGATGGAACTCTTTACTATGGGTAGGGGAAACTACACCGAAACAGATGTGAAAGAAGCGGCAAGAGCATTTACAGGCTGGGGTTTTAATGCCCAGGGTGAATTTGTTTTTCGCAAACAGGCACATGATACCGGTGTAAAAACAATATTGGGAAAAACAGGAAATTTTGATGGTGACGATGTGCTGGATATCATTTTGGAACACCCCCAAACGGCTTATTTCATAACCAAAAAAATATACCGCTATTTTGTAAATGAAGAAGCCCCCGAAGAAAGAATAAAGGGATTGGCCGCCCGATTTCAAAAAAATGAGTATAATATTTTAAAATTATTAGAAGAGATATATACGTCGCCCTGGTTTTATGATGATGAAAATATTGGCGCTAAAATAAAATCGCCGGTAGAACTGCTGGTAGGCATACGCCGTTACCTGCCTATGGAATTAGATAATGATATGGCTCAATTATTATTTGAAAAAATGCTGGGACAAATTTTATTTTATCCGCCCAATGTTGCAGGGTGGCCAGGTGGCCGCAGTTGGATTGACAGTAGCAGCCTGATGCTTAGGTTACAAGTGCCCCAGGTTTATACGGCAAAAGAAGCTGTTTCGCTTCGCCCTAAAAACGACGATGATGTAAACATGGGAATGAATACTGAAAAAATTGTGCGGATAGAACGAAATAAAGCCTATGTAAATAAAGGTGGTGCAGCCGATATTAAATGGGATTTAATAAACAGCGCTTTTGAAAAGACCAGCAGGCCTGCGCTTACCGATGCCATTATGGATACACTGCTACAAACAAAAAGCAGGATCAATAAAAATATTTTTGAACCTTACCTGGATGATAGCAGCCGTGAAAATTATATCAAGAGCGCTGTTATTAATTTAATGAGTACCCCTGAATACCAAATGTGTTGACCTTAAAATTAAAATCATGATCCTTAAACGCCGTGAATTTTTACAAATAGGTTCTTTGGCTTCTGCCACATTGATGATGCCAAAATTTTTGAAAGCTTTTGAACAACCCCATTGGGTGCCACCCGGAAATAAAGTATTGGTGATACTGCAACTAAGTGGTGGTAACGATGGGCTCAATACAGTAATACCAGTTACAGACGATCTTTATTATAAAGCCCGGCCCAGGTTAGGCATCAAAAAGTTGGATGCGCTTTCATTTACCACCGATGTAGGTATTAACCCTGCATTGGCTTCTTTTAAAGCATTGTATGATGAAGGCAATCTTTCTGTGTTAAACAGTGTAGGCTATCCCAACCCTGACCGTTCGCATTTTAGAAGTATGGATATTTGGCAAAGCGCAAGTGATAGTAAAGATTATGTAAATACCGGTTGGGTAGGCCGTTACCTGGATGCCCAATGCAGTGGTTGCGATAAACCCACGCAAGCGCTGGAATTAGATGATATGCTTAGCCTTGCAATGAAAGGCGAACACCAAAAAGGATTTGCATTTACCGACCCCCGCAGGTTGTATAGTAGCAGCAATGAAAAATTTTATAAAGATATCAATAAGGCGCACCCAGCTACCACCGATGATACGGTAGATTATTTATATAAAACCATGAGCGCTACGCTTAGCAGTGCAGATTATATTTTTAAGCAAAGTAAATTGCACCCTACTGCAGAAACATACCCGGCTACCGAGTTGGGTAAAAACTTAAAGACCATTGCTTCGCTTATTATGAGCGATATCAATACCAAAATATATTATGTATCGGTAGGCAGTTTTGATACCCACGTGGGGCAGGATGGCCAGCAAAAAAGGTTGTTTACAGAAATAAGTGATGCTGTAAAATCATTTACAAATGACCTAAAGAAGAATAACCGGTTTGATGATGTGCTCCTGATGACATTTTCTGAATTTGGCAGGAGGGTGGCACAAAATGCCAGCAATGGAACCGATCATGGCACGGCCAATAATATGTTTTTCATTGGCGGCGATTTAAAACAAAAGGGAATTATTAACGATATGCCCAACCTGGCCGACCTCAATGAAGGCGATCTTAAGTTCCAGGTAGATTTTAAAAATGTATATGCTACGGTTTTGCATAAATGGCTGGGCGCCGATGATAAAGCCATCTTAAAAAAACAATACGATTATTTGCAATTTATTTAACGGGGGTTTTAGTTGATGAAACGGGGGTGAACAATCACCCCTTTTTTAATACGCGTTTTTTATAAACTCCTTTTATTACTCACAACCATTTGCATACCTCTGCAAGTCCCAATCTTCGATGTTTTAATTTTTTTGCATACTCACAGGTCACGAGAGAATAACATTTTTACAGTTCAGCGTGTAAACATAATATAATACAACTTGACACTGCAGACATAATGCCAGCTGCCAAATTAAACTGTGTAAATATCAAAAAAATAATTTTTATACTTTAACTAAGCAATCCTATCCCTAAACAGTAGTTCAGAAGTTCAAGAAGATCACTTAATACCGAAAACCTCACCATCGTTAGTTAAAAAATTCAATTTTTAATTATAAATTGTATTTCGGTTTACCCGGCCGACCGGAATAACAATCTTCTATTTCGCCCGACCCGCCAGGTAGCCACAATTTTAAAAATCATAATCATGCGGTACCTTTTCGTTTGTACAATTTTATTTTTACATTATAAAAGTAATTGTCAAACACCCGGCAACTTACAACGCAGCTATTTTGATTCTTGTAAAAAAGTTTATAATAAAGAAAGAAAGAAATCTGTTGGAAAACCATTTAAACCATTTTCAATAAGCAATACATCATCTGTTTTAAGTAGTGCCACCCTATCAGGCAAAGTTGTTTATTTATTTTTCGGGTCATTAGCTGAGAGATATTGCCAGAAAGAAATCCCTTATTTAAATCAAGTGTATTCTAAATTCAGGAATGATTCAAATTTTATTTTTGCTTTTCTCACTACCGACTCATTGCCTAAAATAAATAGTTTGAAAAAAGAATTAAATCTTGAATTTGACATATACCCCATTTCTTTGCCGGAGTCTTTTACCTTAAATGTTTCTCATGTACAACCGGCAAATATCATTTTAGACAAATCGGGCATAACCAGGTTTTACGAATGTGGCGACTGGGCTCCGGATGGGAACCGGAGAAGATTTTTTAAAAATAAGGTTACAAAAATGATTACCCGGCAGTTGCAGAGAGGGTAATTTGAAATGTACTATTTTGCCGGTGCTGCCCTATTAGGGGTCAAAACAAATTTCCTTCATCCCGTTCGGCTATTTCCCTTTTAGTTGCTAACTTCAAGAATCGTTTTTTTTCGGCCTTAAAATGCCGGGCTGAGCCTTATAAAATACCGGTCCTGCGGCTAAATGCCAGGGGAGCATATTTTTTTAAACTTAAATGCATCGGTTATGAGAAATTTTTTTATCAGCACAATTTTGATTTTAATTAGTACAAGTTTATTTTGCCAACAATCTGATATCGGTCAACCTGTAACCGAAAATTCTTATTTACAAAAAAGTAAAAATCAAAAAACAACAGCTTGGATTCTGCTAGGTGCTGGTTTTGTCCTTTCAGTGGGAGCAGCTGTGGCGGATGTAGGTAGTGATTGGACTAAATCAGAAACCCCTTATCTTGTAGCAATAGTTACCGGGTGTGCGTCAATGCTGGGAAGTGTTCCTTTATTTATCGCTGCAGGGCGCAATAAACGAAAAGCTAAAAATGCTGCTGCCTATTTCAAAATACAGCTAAACCGGGTTCCCACAAACACAGGGCTGGCTCTGCATTCTACTTCCACATTATCTCTAAAACTTGGCTTTTAAAATTGTAAAAAATAAAAGAGAATCGTAAAATTGGAAATGACTGGCAGCTTTAGGTAAAACCCGTATTAAAAAAATGAGCAAAGTTATAGCAGCAATAAATATGACGCTTGATGGGATTTGCGATCATACAGCAGGCATCCCCGATGAAGATTTGCATACACATTATACCGGACTTTTACAGCAGGCCGGGGTAATCTTATATGGCCGTACTACTTACCAATTAATGCAATATTGGCAAACCATGCTAAAAAATCCATCAGGCCAAAAATCAATCGACAACTTTGCCCTGGCCATTGACAAAATACCAAAAATTGTATTCTCACATACTTTGAAAGATACCCAATGGCAGAGTGCGGCACTGGCTACAAAAGAATTAGAAAAGGTAATCGCAGAACTCAAACAATCCTCCATATACGGTGGCAAAGATATTTTAGCAGGCAGCAGGAGCCTGATCATTCAATTACTAAACCTCAAGCTGGTTGATGAATTCCAGTTATGTATTCATCCATTAATAGAAAGAAAGGGTCTGTCTTTATTCGACAAAATAAACAACAGGATTTATTTTAAACTTTTAAAAACAAAAGTCCTGGGTTCAGGTGCCATTGTTCTCTATTACCAGCCGGTATCGCAATAAAAGAGAATAATGCACTTATGTTTGCCGGCGTTAAGAATAATAATGGTATAGCCCACCGAATGGACGATCCATTGTAACCCATTCGTAAGATGTAGTGAAATTTAATACACAGCATTCGCAATACAATATGATGAACGAAGGACATATTATCCGCATTGCACAAATGCAAAACTTAGAGGAAATCATATATATTTACAATTGTGCCGTTCATTCAAAATTTGAAACCGCTGATACATTACCGGTAAAATGGAGAAACAGGATGGGTAGGTTTAATAATCACAATCCTGAGAAATATCCCATTTTTGTATATGAAGTAAATGAACAAGTAGCAGGATGGATTGGGTTGAGCCCGTACAGGAAGGGCCGTAAAGCTTTAAAATTTACAATAGAAATTAGTTATTATGTGCATCCCCAATATAGGCATAAGGGAGTGGGTAATCATTTAATAAATTATGCAATTGAAAAAGGCCGGGAATTAAAATATAGAACACTGGTAGCAATCATTTTAGATAAGAATGAGAAAAGTATTAGCCTGGTTAGTAAATTTGGATTTAAAAAATGGGGCCATCTGCCCAATATTGCTGATTTTGATCAAACAGAATGTGGTCATGTGTATTATGGATTACGGATAGGAAACCCAAAGGGATAGCCCTATAATACCCCAGGCACAATGCAAATAATGATTCTTTTTTGTGTTTATTTTATAATTTAATAATGGTGAAATATCACAAGAGTGTACTATTTTCAATATATATCATCGTTCATGATAAAAAAAATCTTCCACCTTTGTCTTTTAATTTTAATCGCAATTCCTGTATTTGGTCAATCCAAACAACAAGCCATAGATGCTTTCTTTACAGCCTTAGCGAAGAATCAGCAATTCAGCGGGAATATACTAGTAATTGAAAAAAATAAAATTGTGTATGAAAAGTCATTCGGATACACTGATTATACCACCCAATCACCCATTACGCCTGGTATCACTTTTCCTATTGCCAGTATTACTAAAATTCTTACAGCCACAGCTATTCTGCAATTAAGTGAAAAAGGCAGGCTGACAATAACAGATCCTGTTACGCAATACCTGCCTGAATTTCCTTATCCCGCCATAACCCTCAAACATTTGCTTTCTCATACTTCCGGCCTGCCGCCTTACAATGCTTTCTTTGATAAATACAGGAAGGAAAACCCGGCTAAGATATTCACCAATAAAGATTTTATTCATGGAATGCTGGCCAATAAGCAACCCTTAATTTACCAACCCGGCGAAAAAGGAAATTATGATAATATTAATTTCATCGTATTAGCCCTGGTTGTTGAAAAAGTATCCGGTATGGATTATAAAAACTATATCGAAAAAAACATACTGAGGCCGGCCGGAATGTATAATACAGTACTTTTCCCGTTACCCGAACAATTTAACACAGCCCAAATAAAAAATTATGCATATCCCCAGGTGTATTTGCATCTTTATGATACAGTGCCGGTAAAATCTAGTTCCATTCCTTATGTGAGGGAATACTGGCACTCATATGGCTTTACCGGCTTTGCAGATTATGTGAGTACCACCCGTGATTTATGGAAATTTGATGAAGCTTTGTACAATAATACATTGCTGAATAAACAAACTTTAGCAGCAGCTTATGTGCCCGTAAAATTAAATAATGGAAAAATTAATCCCGATGCATTTGGCTTAGGTTGGGAAATTGAAAAAGACAGTTCGCTGGGTAAGCTGGTTTACCATAGTGGCGCTGCAATGGGGCTTAGTTCTAATATCTTAAGGAATATTACCAAACAGCAAACGGTAATTTTATTTGACAATATGCATTTTAATGCCCATGAAAATGCCACTAAAGTAATGATGCTTTTAAATGGTAAAAAAGTAGGGATGCCCAAAAAAAGCATTGCGAAAATATATGGAAATTTATTGTTCACTAAAACGGCTCGTGTTGCCAACGCAACTTTGGAGTCTTTATTAAAAGATACCGCTCAGTATTATTTGAGTGAAGACGAAATGAATTCTCTGGGATACGATTTTTTAGGGAATAGTAACCCTTATCACCTGCCCGAAAGGCACCTGTATAAACAAGCGGTAGAAACACTTAAAATGAATGTAACATTATTTCCGGACAGCTGGAATGCCTATGATAGTTATGCTGAAGCGCTTTTAGCAGATGATCAAAAAGAAGAAGCTATAAAAATGTATCAAAAGTCGTTGAGCCTGAATCCAGATAATGAAAATGCCAGGAAAATTTTGGAAAAGCTTTTGAAGTAATATTAATTTAGTGTTTTGGTAACATGCCAACAAGTGTATTTACAAATAGTACTTTCATACCCATGAAAGTAAAGACTCAATATACAGTTCAATTTATTTTTTTATTTGAAAGACGAACAAGTGAAATCTATTCTATTAAAATTTCTCCAATCACAGCATTTCTTTATAAACGTCACCTTATTTCACTCCTTTTTCTTTCATAATGGCATTCAGCCATTTTAGCATCGCAAATATAATACCCGTTGCTACAAGAAGCAGTACAAAATTTACCCAAAAGAAATTGGCTTTATTTTCATATCCATCCCATAGGGTAGCCAATAGCCCGGATAATTTATTACCAATGGAAGTAGATAAAAACCA
>Ga0138256_10000325_pt1 | contig 54248 bp, 45 predicted proteins | sample KNB2016incub_MG_FD_105486 | JGI IMG/M metagenome (GOLD analysis project Ga0138256, IMG submission 105486) | Active sludge microbial communities from wastewater in Klosterneuburg, Austria - KNB2014incub_MG | ecosystem: Engineered > WWTP > Activated sludge > Unclassified | place: Austria...
GCCAAGCACCGGACGAAGAGAGAGCTCGCGGTTCTGGTGCGGATGCTCGACCCGCTGCCGAGTGTGCCGGGGCGGGTCGAGCCGCTTGGCCCCGAGCCGACGGGAAAGCCGCTCTCGAACCCGACCTGGCAAGCGCTCACCGGCGCACTGACGGGTCCGGTGCGCGAGCTTTCGCCGGGCGACCGGCCGCAAGACTGGGTCAGCAGCGCCGAGTCCTGCGCGGAGGTGCGCCACCAACCCGACCAACCCGAGCAACCCGACCAGCCCTGCGAACCGGCGGGCGAGCCGTTCCCACGTGGGGCGCAGCGCTACAAGGTCGAGTTCACGGCCAGGGACGAATACGTGAGCCTCTTGAATCAGGCTCGCGATCTCCTGGCTCACGCCGAGAGTGGGCGATCGCTCGAGGCTATCCACCTTCGGGCAATGCGCCTGTTGGTTGCCGATCTGAAGAAGCGAAAATACGCCAAGACGGAGCAGCCCCGGCCCGAGCAGCCCGCGGAGCCGCACGCCGACCCGCGCCAGCGCGGCAGGCACATCCCGGCTCAAGTGCGGCGCCAGGTCGCCGCGCGGGACGGCGAACGCTGCAGCTTCGTGGACGACAGGGGGCAGCGCTGCCGGGAGACGAGCGGCCTCGAAATGCACCACGACCATGCCTTCGCGCTCGGAGGGGCGGCGGCCGAGAGCAACCTCTCGCTCAGGTGCAAGGCGCACAACGCCCTGGCGGCGGAGCAAGACTTCGGGCGCGACTTCATGGAACGAAAGAAGGGCTCGCGCGGGTTGGAACCCGCGCCAGCGCGGCACTCGTGGCATCATCCCCCCCGATGCGCCGCCGGCTCTTCGCGCGACTGACCCTCGCTCTGGGCGCGAGCGCGGGCTTGGCCAGCGGGTGCATCGGCGATCTCGGTCTGTTCACCGGTGACGAGGGCGACATCGCCCAGGGCGGCACCGGCGCGGGTGGGGTCGACGGTGGCGGCTGGCCCGACTCGCCGGACAAGGACGTCACCGTCGAGGCCGAGGCGTCCGTTCCGTGCTCGGCCGTCGCCGGCGCGCTCAAGCTGATCAGCCCCGAATGCCCCGGGTGCATGACCGCCAAGTGCTGCGCCGAGCTCGAGGTCTGCGCCGGCAGCGACGAGTGCCTGGCGCTGGTGCTGTGCGCCCTCTCGTGCGCGTCGGGCGACACCGCCTGCTGGAGCGCGTGCTCGAAGCAGCACCCGACCGGCATCGATGGCGCCATGCCGATCGTCGAGTGCGCGACCCAGAGCTGTCGCACTGCCTGCGCGCGCTGCGGAGGGCTGGGCTCGCTGGTCTCGTTCGGGAAGTCGTGCGACGCCTGCGCGCGCAAGAACTGCTGCGCGGAAGGCATCGCCTGCGGCAAGGATCCGGCCTGTTTCGGCTACGCCGAGTGCTGGACGGCGTGCCCGGGCGGCGACACCGCGTGCACCGACGCGTGCGCCAAGAAGTTCCCGGGCGGATCGACGGAAGTGGCCGCCGCCGCGAAGTGCCTGAGCGCGAGCTGCGCCTCGGCGAGCTGCCGCCCCTGCGGCGGGCTCGAGGTGACCTTCGGCAAGAGCGCGGCGTGCGGCGCGTGCATCGAGCAGCACTGCTGCGCCCCTGCGGCCGGCTGCGCCAACGATCCGGCGTGCGTGGCCTACGTCGACTGCGTGGCCCACTGCTCCGCAGGCGACACGGCGTGCTCGAACCTCTGCAGCGCGACCTTCCCCAAGGCGAAACCCAAGGCCGATGCGCTCAGCACCTGCCTGAGCGCCGTCACCCCGGCTTGCCCATGCTGAAGAAGGCCCGCCCCGTCGCGCTCGCGCTTTGCCTGGTGGCACTGCTGATCGGGCTCGTGTGGAAGGCCCGGCCGAACGGCTCGGGCCGCGCAGGCAGCGTCGCGCCGTCGGCGTCGGCGTCGGCCCGGGCGCTCGCGGCGCGCCCCCGCGCCAGCTGGGGCGGGTTCCGCGGGGTGGGCTTGAGCGCGGGCGTGGCCGAGCGTACCGAGACCGATCGTTTGGGCCGCGTGTCCGGCAGCGTGGTCTCGTCCGGGGATGGGCGTCCGGTCGCCGGCGCGGCCCTGACCTTCGTCGGTCCGGACGGAGCGCGCTCGATCGAGACGGGCAACGACGGGCGCTTCGAGCTTCAGCCCCGGCGCCCGGGCACTCACGAGATCGTGTCGATCACCAAGGCCGGGTTCTTCCCGCTGTCGATCGAGCTCGGCGCGAGCGCCTTGCGCTTCGAGGCGCGGCCCGGCGCTGGCGTGAGCGGCGTGGTGCTGCGCCTCGATCCCGAGGTGCTCTATCAGGGCAAGGTCGTCAGCGCGAAGGGCGACCCGGTGGCCGCGGCGCGCGTTCACATCGTGGGCGGTGACGAGCTCGAGCTCGACGCAGCAGGCTTCAGCGCCGATCACGTGAGCGACGACCGCGGCGCCTTCTCGTTTCGCGCACCCGACGGCGCCATCCTCGAGGCGCGCCACGACACGCAGGGCCTGGGCCGCGCTCGGCTGGATGCGTCGGCGCAGATCAGCCACCAGATCGAGATCACGCTCCGGCCGCGAGGCACCGACGAGAGCGCCACGATCCGCGGTCAGGTGGTGGGCGAGGCGGGCGAGCCGCGGCCCGACGTGGCGCTGATCGCGCGGCTCGAGGCCGACAACCCCGCGCGCGAGATCGGTCCGCCGCCCGGCCGCGCACGCAGCGACGATCAGGGCAAGTTCACGCTCGCCGGCCTCGCGCCGGGCAAGTACACGCTGCTGGCGAGCGACGGCCTGAGCGCGCCGGCGATGCTCCGCGGCGTCGCGGCGGGGTCGGCCGAGGTGACGCTGGTGCTGGCATCCGGCGCGACCCTCTCGGGCAAGGTCACCGACCGCGAGAACGGCGGTGCGGTCGCGGCCTTCAGCGTGTTCCTGAGCGAGCGGCGGGGGGCCATCGCGGTGGACACGGTGCGCGCCGTCGCCGTGTTCGACGCCGAAGGGCGCTACGCCGTCGACCGCCTCCGGCCCGGGCGCTATCTGCTTCAGATCGCCGCCCAGGGGTACGCACCGTCCGACGAGCGCGAGATCGAGATCTCTGGCGACACCTCGGCCGACGCCGGCCTCTTGCGGGGGGCCACGCTGATCGGCGTGGTGCGCGACGGAAAGACGCAGGCGCCGCTCGAGGGCGCGAAGATCTCGGTCGAAGGGCGTGGTGGCGGGGGTGGGGGCGCCGCGCAGCTGTTCGCGGTGGCGCTCTCCGATGCTGCCGGGCACTTCGAGCTGTCGGGGCTGCCGCCGGGACAGCGTTCGATCTTCGTGGCGGCCGCCAAGCATCACGCGCGCGTGATCGCCGTCCGGGTCGACGAGAAGCTGGCGCCGGTGGTGATCGATCTCAGCCCGACCGAGCCGGGTGAGGCGCCCCGGGTCGAGCTCTTGGGGATCGGCGCGGTGCTCGCCGCGAAGGACGACGCGATGCTGATCGGCAAGGTGGTCCCGGGCGGAGGCGCCGCCGAGGCTGGGCTCGCGGTGGGGGACGCGATCTTGGCGGTCGACGGCGAGAGCGTGGTCAGCCTGGGCTTCGAGGGCACCATCCAGCGCATCCGCGGCCCCGAAGGGACCACCGTCTCGCTCCTGATCCGGCGGGGCGACGGCGGCGCGCCGGCCCCGATCAGCGTGATCCGCCGGCGGATCAAGGCTTGAGGGGCGTGAGCCCGCCGCGCGCGAAGAAGTAAGCGCCCAGCGCGAGCTCGAGGTAGCCGTGGAACATCGCCAGCGACAGGTAGAGGTTGCGCGAGCGGTGCAGATCGAAGATCGCGGCGAGGGGGACGACCACGATCGTGGCCAGCATGATCCAGACGCCGACACGCCCGAGCTCGCGGGTCATCGAGCGCATTGCCATGCGCCAGGTCGCGGTGCCCTGGCCGCGCACGTCTTCTTGCGGCACCACCAAGAGCCAGGTCGAATAGTGGACGGACTGCAGGAACGTGAAGCTGAGGGTGAGCCCGGCCGCTGCGGGCAGCGGAAGACCGGGTGCCAGCCAGTCCGCGGCGGTCAGCACGTGCAGCCCCAAGAGGTCCAGCGTGCCGAGCTTCGCGGTCCAGAAGTAGGTCTGGCCGCTGAGCAAGAGGCCCGTCAACGCGGCGACCAGCGCCAGCGGCGCGAGCACGGCGCGCACGCGACCCCGGAACAGGAACAGCCAGAGCGCCACCGCGACCAGGTTGTGCAGGTGGATGAAGGCGATGCGCGTGCCCCAGGGGTCCAGCTGCGCTACCACCCCCAGGCCGACGACGACCGGAACGCCGAGCAGCGCCCGGGCGATGCGCCGAGAGTGCAGCGCGCCGGCCACCAGCGCCGCGCCCATCCAGAGCGTGACGACGGCGTGCTCGACGCGCGCACCGGTGAGGGCGTTCAGGCCGGCCTCTTGCGCGGCGCGGAGCGCGATCAGGCCGCCACAGGCCAGCAGAACCAGGCCCAGCCAGCCCCGCGCGAGGCCCCGGCGCAGCACCAGGAAGCGTAGATCGGCCACCACGTGCATCACGCCCAAGAGCACGGGGCCAAGCGCCAAGAGCAGGGTCGGAGCGGCGACCACGATGCTGAAGGCGATCAGCGCGTGCAGCGTGGCGGTGAGGGCCACCCGGCGATCGCGCGCGGGGATGAACCAGGCCAGGGGGCGAAACGCGAGCGCCCAGCGGTAGAGCGTGCTCCGCAGCCTGTCGAGGGGAAGCGCGGCGCGTTCGAGCAGCGGGGGCGCGACCATCAGAACGGCACGTCGCTGGTCCACGCGGGCCCGTTCTTCGGGCCGCCGACTTTCAAGAGCCCCGCGAACCACGCCCGCTGCATGCGGCGGCAGCTTAACACGCCTGCGTCTCCGTGCTTTGCTGCGCGCCCATGGCCACGTTCTACCTTCGCCAGCTGCTGGTTGGCCGCGACGTCGGCAAGACCAGCAGCGTCGGTCGCCAGATGCAGAACTTCGTGTACCTGGTCGGCGATCGCGAGCGTGGCGAGTGCATCGCCGTCGACCCCGCGTGGGACGTGAAAGGCGTGCTGGAGGTGGCCGCCGCCGACGGCATGAAGCTGGTCGGCGCGTTCGCGACGCACTATCACCCCGACCACGTGGGCGGTGGGCTGTTCGGCTTCGGCGTGCAGGGCCTGCCGGATCTGCTCGAGCTCCAGAGCTGCCCCGTGCACACCCACAAGCTCGAGGCCGACGGGCTGCGCAAGGTCACGGGCATCAGCAAGACCGACATGACCTTGCACGATTCGGGCGACACCATCCGGGTCGGCGAGATCGAGATCGAGTGGCTGCACACGCCGGGGCACACGCCCGGCTCGTCGTGCTTCCGCGTGAAAGACGCGCTCATCGCCGGCGATACCCTGTTCCTCCAGGGTTGTGGCCGCGTCGACTTGCCCGGCGGCGATCCGGAAGAGATGCGGCGCACGCTGACCCAGCGGCTGTCGCGCCTGCCCGACGAGGTGGTGCTGTATCCCGGCCACGCCTATGGCGGCGAGCACGCGCCGCTCGGCACGGTGCGCAAGACCAACCCGTATTTCCCGCCGCCGGTCCCGGAGGGCTAGGGCAAACGCTCACTCGAAGCGGGTGCGGGCCACGTCCAGCCGCGGGTGCGACGGGAACGAGAGCCGGCGTACACGGCCGGCCACGCAGCGCTCGACGCCGGGGGCGCGCGGCGTGAGGCGCACCGTCACGCCGACGGCCCGCCCGTTCTGGACGGCGGCGCACACGTCGACGCGCGCGTGCGCCGGGACGCCGCACGCGCCCAGGTAGCTTCCGTTGTTCAGCACCCGCGCGTAGTCGCCCGCCGACAGGTCCGCCGGGCCGCGATCACCGCCGACCCGGATCTCGTCGGCATAGGCCGCTGCCGCCGCCTCGCACGATCGGCCGTCGCTCGATCCGGGGCCTGGCGCTTCGGCGGGGGGGGCCGGAGCGGGCGCCGGCGGCGGCGCCGGAGCGGGTGCCGGCTCCGCGCGCGGCGAGGCCGGATCGTTCTTCGCGACCGGCGGCAGGTCCCGGTGGGACGTCGGCTCGGGGGCGGGCGGCGGCGGCTCGGCCACGAGCGCTGTCGGCTCGGGCGCGGGCTCGGGCGGTGCCTCGGCGATGGGCACCGGCTCGAAGGCAGCGCTGGGCGCGGGCGCTTGGGCCACGAGCGGCGGCCGCACCATCGGCTCGGGTGCGCGGGGCGGCCGCGCACGCGCGGGCGCGGCGCGCGGGGGCTCGGGCTGGGTCTCGAGCCAGCGCTCCACGGGGATGGTGCCCGCGCTCACGCCCCAGGCCACGGCCACCGCGGCGAGCCACGACAGCACGCCGACGGCGATCACCGGCGAGCGCTGCGGGCGCGGCATCGGCGGCTCTTCGGGATCCGGCATGCGGACCCGGCGTTTGAACTCGAGCGGGCGGGCCAAGAGGGGACGGGCGTCGTAGCCCTTCTCGGTGGGGTCGTAAAGCGGAGGGCCACGACCCCTGCCGGCTCATCGCTCGCGCGCCGCGCTCTTGCCGGCGCCGCTGGGCGGCAGGCGGCGCGGCGGGATGCGCACCAGCACCGGGCGGCCCAGGGTGTCGCGCCGCGGGATGCGATACACCTGCTTGGTGCGGATCCGGGTGTTCTTCAGCCCGTTGGCCAGCTGGATCTCGCGCACGGTGGTGCCGTACTTCTTGGCCAGCATGCCCAGCGTCTCGCCGGGCCGCGCGCGGTGGGTGGCAAACGCCGTGGCAGCGTTGGCGTAGCCGTGGGCGGCCAGGGTCTGGTGGGCGCGCGACGCGGACTCTTGCGCGATCGGGTTGTAGAAGCGCACGTGCAGGTGCGTGGCGTGCCCCTTGGCGTGGAAGATCAGCGGGCGCTGAGCGCCGGGCGTGCCGTGAAACAGGCTCTGGACCCAGGCCGGATCTTCGCCCACCGACAGCGCGTGCTCGCTGAGCAGCCCCTGCAGCGCGCGATCGATCAAGATCAGCTCCACGTCGGTGTCGGTCACCAGCGCGCGCACGAAGGCCCAGGTGCGCGCGCGATCGAGGTTGGCCTCGGTGGCGCGCCGGTACCAGCGGGCCGAGTCGTCGTTGTAGAAGTAGCTCAGGTCGACGTCGCGCCCGGCCTGATGACTGACGTGCGGGCGCAGGGCGCCGCCGCGTCGCGCACTGATGTGCCCGACGTACACGTCGTGCGAATCGGGGAAGCGCGTGCGCACGAGCGTGATTGCCTTGACCAGATAGTCCACGGTCTCGCGGGTGCCCCAGGCGTGCGCCGGGTCCATCACGGTCCAGCCGCTGCCGCGGGGCATCTGCACGCCGTTGAGCAGCCCGCCGGCGCTGGGTCGACCGAGCGAGATCGAGCCGATGCTGGTCGGATCGCGCGCGAAGTCGGCGGCGATCTCCCGAGCGCTCTTGCCTTCCAGCGGGTGCGGCGCGCGCGGCTGCGGCTCCACCTCGGGCGCGGCGGGGTCGGGGTCGAGCGGCTCCTCGCCGTCGTCGGGCTCGTCTTCGTGCTCGTGACTCGGCGCATGCGTGGCCAGCGGCGCCGGCGGGGCGCTGGGCGGCGCGGCGGGCGCAGACGCCGCGGACGCCGCTTTCGGGGAATTCGCCGGCGGGGCAGGGGTCGCGACGCAGCCCGCGGCCCAGATCGCCAGGGCGGTGGAGAGAGCTCCGCGCATGGACGGCGCCAACGCTAGGCTATGGTGCCGGCTCGTGCCAGCACCGAGAGCGAGATCCTGAACCCATGTCCTGGCTTTTGTCGCAGATCTACGACCCGTTCATGCGGCAGTCGGAGCGCGCGTGCCTGGCCGCGTGGCGCAGCGAGCTGCTCGGATCGCTGGCGGGTGACGTGCTCGAGATCGGCGCCGGCACCGGCGCGAATCTCACGCACTATGGCCCCGGCGTCTCGCGGCTGGTGCTGGCCGAGCCCGACCCGCACATGCGGAAGAAGCTGAGCCGGTGCGTCGCCGCGCAGGGCGCGCGCGCCGAGATCATCGACGCGCGCGTCGAGGCGTTGCCCGATTCGTTCGACGTGGTGGTGAGCACGCTGGTGCTCTGCTCGGTGCCCGATCTCGAGGTCGCCCTGGCCGAGATCCGGCGCGTGCTCAGGCCAGGGGGCCGGCTGGTCTTCATCGAGCACGTGGCGGCCGACGACCAACCCGGGCGTCTGGCGTGGCAAGAGCGCCTCGAGCCGCTCTGGGTGCGCATCGCTTCGGGCTGTCACCTGACTCGTCGCACCGACCGCGCCATCGAGCAGGCGGGGCTCGAGCTCACGGCGCTCACGCGGCAGAGTCTGCGAAAGGCGCTGCCCTTCGTGCGCCCCAGCATTCGCGGGGTGGCGATCCGGCCGTGATCGAAGGTACTCTCCCGTCCCCCGTGGCCATCCCGATCCCCGATCAAGACGAGTCGCTCTCGACGTTGGGGCAGCTCGAGATCCCCTCGCTGCGGGAGCCGGGGGTCAGCTTCCGCCTGGGGATGCTGCTGGGAACCGGCGCGATGGGCATCGCCTACTTCGGCATGCGCCACGCGGCCGACGGCAAGTCGCCGGTGGTGATCAAGCTGCTCAAGCCGGGCTACGTGCTTCAGGCCGGCGAGACCGCCAAGCTGGTGGTGGACAAGGAAGCCACCGCGCTCTCGCGGCTGAACAACCGGGTGCCGCCCACGCCGTTCGTGGTGCGGATGATCGACACCGGGGTCCTGCCGATCGTGTTCCACGGCCGCCGGCTCGAGCTGCCGTGGCTGGCCCTGGAATACGTGCACGGCGGTGTCGAGGGCACCACGCTCACCGAGCGCGTGGCGTACAGCGTGGACAAGACCGGCCACGCCTTCGATCCGGCGCGGGCCGCCCTGGCCGTGGAGTGCATTGCCCGGGGGATGGAGGCGGTGCACGACGTGGGGGTGATCCACCGCGATCTGACGCCCAACAACGTGCTGTGCTGCGGCTTCGGCGACAGCGAGATCTTCAAGATCACCGACTTCGGTCTGGCCCGCCCGCTGGGCATGAACGCCACCTTCGGCGGGATCGTGGTGGGCACCGTGGGCTACGCCCCGCCCGAGCAGGCTGCCCTCGACGACCGTCGCATCGGCACCTGGAGCGACGTGTTCACCTTCGCGGTGGACCTGTACTTCATGCTGACCGGCCGGGGGTACTTCCCCACGCGCAACGCCATGGACTCGCTGGCCCTGATCCGCTCGCCCGAGCGAACCAGCATCTTGGAGTCGGCCATGCTCTCGCCCGAGCTTCGGGAGCAGCCCGCGGCCTGCGCGGGCCTCGATCTGGCGCTGAAGCTGGCCACGGCCTCGCGCCCGGAAGATCGCCCGAAGACGGCGCCGATGTTCGCGTCGATGGTCTTGCCGTGGCTCAAGGCAAGCCCGCGATCGAAGCCCATCACCTCGCGGCGGATCGAGAGCGTGGCGCCCATGGCCGCGCCGCAGCCGGCGGGTGAGTCGACCTGGCGCTGGACCATTCGTCACCATCCCGGGGACGATCAGGTGGTGCGCAGCGTGGCGTGGGACGGGGACGGGCGTTGCCTGGCTGCGACCAACCAGGGGCTGCGCTTCTGGAACGGCACCGGCTGGCTCGAAGCGCCGATGGACGAGCTGCCGAACGAGCGCGGGATCCGCTTCGTGCAGCGCGCCTCGGCGGGCAGCTGGCTGGTGGGGGGCGACCAGGCCACCCTCGCGACGTACTCGGTGGACGGCGTGTCGGAGGTGGTGCGCGGGCCCTCGCGCGAGGTCAGCTTCTCGCACGCCAGCGGCGACTTCGCAGATCTCGCGGTGGTGGTCGGCGAGTCCGAGGGGCACGCGCCGGTGCTGTATGCGCTCTCGTCGCGTCGCTGGCTCAAGCCGCTCAGCCTGCCCGAGGTCGCGCGCGTGAGCGAGATCGCCCGGATGGGCGACGACCGCTGGCTGATCGTCGGGCGACAGAACGACGGCGCTGGCTTCGCCGCCATCTATCAGCCCCTGCTCTGGCAGGTTCAGATGCTCGACATCCCGCGGGTGCGCGCGCTCTTGAGCTGCGCGGGGCGCAGCGACCGGCGTGTGGGCGTCGCCACCGGCAGCGAGGGTCTGGTGATCTGCGTCGACGACAGCGGCGAGAGCCACTGGTTCTTGAAGGGCAAACCCGATCTGCCGGCGGCCGCCGTGGACGTGGCCGGGCGCATCTGGGCCAGCGGCGCCGGCGGCATCTTCTTGCGTGAGCCGGGCGCCGACCGCTTCGAGCCGGTGTGGGAAGATCCGAGCTGGGTGACGCCGATCGTCAGCTTGTTCGCCGACCTGGGGATCGTGATCGCGATGGGCGCCGACGGGGGCATCCTCGAGGGCACGCGCACCGTCGCCGAAGCGGTCAGCTCGACCGAGCGCGTGACCTGATCAGCGGCCCTGGCTGAGCATGATGGTCGCGCACGGCGCTCGGCGCGCCACGTCGACCGCGAACTGGCCGAACAGTGCCTTGCCGCCCACGCGGGGCAAGCCCAAGACCACCAGATCGGCCCCGGCGGCCGCGCCCAGCACCGCCTGCACCGGGTCGGCGGCGCTGAGCACGCTCACGCTGTGCCGGGCGCCGGCTTCGTCCTGGGCCACGCGCCCCAAGCTGCGCTCGGCGTCGCGGATCTGGGCGGCGGTGCTCTCGGGGGGCAGCACGCGCAGGTACTCGATCGGGCGCCGGGCGTTGCGGTGCAGCGTGCCCAAGAGCCGTGCCCGCAGCTCGTGCTGCCGACCGCCGCCGCCGGTTGGGACCAAGACGCGCTCGACCTGGGCCAGATCGAAGCCCGGAGGAGCGTTGAGCACCGCCACGTCGCAGTCCACCTGACCGAGCAGGCGCTCGAGCTCGTGCAGCGTGCTCGACTCGTCGAGCCGGGTCAGACCCAGCAAGATCCCCTCGCACTGTCGCCAGCGCGCGACGCGCTCGATCTCGTCCCACGGCGACTCGGCGATGGTCAAGAGCGCCTCGGGGCGGTGCCCGCGGCCCAAGGCCCGCGTGACCGCGTCGGTCAGCACGCCTTGCGCGCGGAGCAAGCCGGGGGGCGGCGCGTCGCTCGGCGCGGAAGGTTTCATCACGCTGAGCAAGAGCACGCGCCCGACCTGGGGCGGGGCGAGCGCGCTGGCGACCTCGACCAGGCCGGCCGCGCTCTCGGGGTTCGCCACCGGCACCAGCACCATTGGAGAGCGGCCGCGCAGACGCAGCAGCCCGGGGTCGCGGGCTTCGGCGCGGGCGTCGACCACCTGCGCACGGGTCGAGAAGGCTGCGACGTAGAGCAGCACGCCGAGGCCCAGCCACACCGCGCTCACGCCGCCCGCCGCGGGCACGGTCACGGCCTGAAAGGCGGCCAGCGCCACGCAGCTGACGCCGCCCACCACCGGCACCAGCGGGAAGAGCGGCGCGCGGAACGCGTCGCTCGGGCCGCCGCGCTTGCGAGCCAGGTACGCCGTCCAGTGGGCCAGCGCGAACGAGACCAGGAAGATCAGGCCCGCCGCCGCGCCGGCCGCGGCCAGATCGGGCACCATGAACAGGATCGAGACCACCGCCAGCAGCGTGGCGAAGAGCGCCATCACCGGCGTTCGGTGGACCTTGTGCTGCTCGGCCAAGAGGTGCGGCAAGGTGCGATCGGTGGCCATGCTGAACGCGACCCGCGATGCCGCCAAGAGGCAGGCCTCGAGCGCCGACAGCGTCGAGAGCACCGCGGCGACCATCACCAGCAGGTAACCGAAGGGGCCCATGTACTCGCGGACCGCCGCCGCGGTCAGGGTGTCGCCCTGGCGCTCGGCCAGGGCCGTCACGTGGGTTCCGGGCGGCGTGCCCACCGTGGCCACGAAGAACAAGAGCGGCAGGTACACGAGCAGGGCGAGGCCCAGCGACAGCAGGGTGGCGCGGGGGATGTTTCGTCGTGGCGCGCGCACCTCGCCGCCGACGCCGGAGACCAGCTCGAAACCCTGCACCGCGATGAACGTGGCGCCCATCGCCGTGAGCACGCCGCTCAGCCCGTGCGGCATGAACGGCCGGAGATCGGCCGCGATGGGTTCGCCGCGGCGCACGCCCAGCGCCCAGAGCCCGCCGGCGAGCAGCACGGCGAACACCACCAGCTTGCCGATCGTGGCCCACTGCCCGCCGCCGGTGGGCTTCCGCGCCAGGGCCAGCGCGTAAGCGCTGGAGGCGCCCACTGCCGCGATCAGCGCGGCCCGCCGCCCACTCAGCCATGCGGGCGATGCGAGGCCGGCGGCGCGCAGCGCGTCGGCGAGCAGGGCGGTGCCGTACTCGGCGAAGCCCAGCGCATACAGCACGGCCCCCACGATGTAAGCGAACCACAGCACCCAGCCCACCGCGAAGGCCGCGCGCACGCTCAAGATCTTCTTCGCGAACACGTAGGCGCCGCCCGACTCGGGGAAGGCGGTGCCGAGCTCGGCGAACGACAGCGCGGTGAGGGCGGCGATCACGCCGTTGAGGGCAAATGCCGCGAGGGCGGCCGGCCCGGCGGCGCGGAACGCCACGCCGGCGAGCACGATGACGCCGCCCCCGACGATGGCGCCGACACCGATCCCGGTGGCGCCCAAGAGGCCCAGGCTCCGCGTGCCCTCGGCAGGGCGGGCGACGATCGAATCCGGAGCCCCGTCCAAGCGCTCACATGTTCAGCCGGCGGCTGAAGGCCGGGTTCTTCTCGGCGTACTTGGCGGAAAAGACGCTGAGCTGGGTGCCCTGGGCGGTGCGCAGCATGAGCGCCTGGCTGCCGGCCAGGGCGCCGCCCGTGAGGTTGCAGTGCAAGAGCGCGCCGCCGTGGGCGTTCTTGACCTGGGTGCCGCCGCCCAAGAGCTCGCACGAGACGTCGCCCGCGCTCACCGTCGCGAACTCGTACGCGTCGGGCTCGGCCTCCCAGTACGTGACGCGAAGCTTGTGCTCGCTCGCGGTGCGCTCGCGGGTGCACCAGCGCTCTTTCTCTTTCTTGGGGTCGGCAGGGGCGCCGCAGCTCACGTTCACCGCTGCGCCGGCCGGGTTGGCCTTGTGGGTCCCGGCCCACTCGCTGAACAGCTTCACCAGTTGCTCGGTCTTCTGCCGGGCGGCCTCGGCGCTGGCCTTGCGCGCATTGGCGTCAGCCTCTTTCTGCACGATCTCCTTGTCCAGCCCGTCGAGCACGCCGCGATCGGCGCAGTGCTTGTAGGCGTAGTCGCGCCAAGAGCGGGCCGCGGCGAAGTCTTCGGCGGCGATGCCCTGGCGGATGACGCCCTGGGCTTCTTCGCACTTCTTCGGGTCTTTGCGGGGGCACCCGGTGACGGCGACGGCGAGCAGGGCGAGCAGGGGAAGACGGCGAGGCGACATTGGGCGGGGATAGTAGACTCGACTTGGGCAGTCTTGCCATGATCAGATCGCGATCGTCACGAGCGGCGAAAACCCACGGAAACCACCGGCGAAGCCGGCGGATACCTCTTTGTGCATGGGATGAGTCGCGACTCGCTCGCCAGTCACACCTCACCGGCAACGTCGAAGAAGCCTGCTCGCAGCGGGTTCTTCGCGGCGTGGAAGTGCGCGAACTCGGACTTGAAGCGAACCGGCGTCAGCTGGCCAGCGGGGGCTGCTCGGTCGACGCGGCGCGGGGGCCGGCATCTGGCGCCGTCTCGCCGTTGCGATCGAGGGCCAGCTTGAACAAGATCGGGCCGATCACCTCGTTGACCGCGACCACGGCAATGCACAGCGAGCGCAGGCCTGGGCCGAAGGTGGGGAACTCGCGGGCGATCACCATCGACAGGCCGAGGGTCAGGCCGGCTTGGGACATCAGGCCCGCGGAGCCGTAGCGGCGGATGGCCGGCGGGTCGTCGGCGACTCGAGTGCTGGCCCGGTGCGCCAGCCAGGTGGCGGCGCCGCGGATGACCGCCAGCCCCAGCGCCAGCGGCCAGAGTGAACGCAGCAGCGGCACGTCGAGGTGGGCGCCGGCCGAGGCGAAGAACACGACGAACACGATGGCGCTGGTCTGCTCCACCGCGTGCAGCAGCTTCTGGCCCTGCCGCGAGAAGTTCTGGACCACGAACCCGGCGATCAGGAAGGTGAGCAGCGGATCGAACCGCAGATAGTGCAGGCCGGCGGTCATGCCGTAGCCCAGCGCCATCAGCACCACCAAGAGCTCGGAGCTGACGAAGCGCAGATAGAACGTGAGCACCAGGCCGAGGGTGATGCCCAGCGAGCTGCTGCCGAGGAGCTCGTGCCCCAGGGCTTCGAAGTCCGAGAACGAGGTCTGGGCGGTCGGGTCCAGCAGCTGGCGCGCGGCCATCATGGCCACCGCCAGCATCACCAGCACCACCACGTCCGAAGACATCACGAACGCCAGCGTGAACCGAGCCACCGGGCCGTGCGCGCGGGTCTGAGACAAGATGGCCAGGGTGGCGCTGGGGCTGCGGCTCACGGCGAGCACCCCCCACAAGAGCCCCACCCCGATCAGGCCCATGCGCGAGATGCCGGCGGTGAACGGCATGAAGCGCGCCAGGACGAAGAAAGCGGCGGTGGTGACCGCGAGCACGATCAACGACTGGAAGATCATCGCCGACAGCAGGCTCTTGGCGGTCGCACGCAGATCGGCCAGGCGCAGCTCGGCGCCGCCGGCCAGCGCGATCAGCGCCAGGGCCAGCGTGTTCACCACCGACAGCCGCTCGACCGTGTGGTGCTCGATCAGGTGCAGCACGTGGGGGCCCGCCACCACGCCCGCGGCGATGTAGCCGGTGAGGTGGGGCAGCCCCACGACCTCGCAGATCTCGCTGGCCAGCGTGCCGGCCAGCAGCAAGAAGCCCAGCGCGCCCACCAGAGCGGCCATGCCTTGGGCCTCGGGGACCACCCGCACCCCCAGCCAGAGCAGGCCGAACAGCGCCACCAGCGTCACCAGCTGCGTGAGCCGGACGGTGGCCGACTTGGGGGCTGCCGGGCCGCTCACGGTGCCCTCGCCGGGGGGCGGTCGCTGCGACGGCCGAAGCGCGACGACGTCGGGGCGTCGACCTCGCCGGCACGCCGGAGCGCGAACAAGAGCGCGGTGGGCCCGAAGAGCTCTCCGAACAGCGTGACGGCGAGCGCCACGACCAGCACGGTCTGTCCGACCTCGCCCGGAAAGCGCAGGGCGAATGCCAGCCCGAACGCCATGGCAAGGGCGCCCGAGGGCAGCAGGCCGAATCCCAGAAACGGCCCGGCGCTCTGGCCGCCCCGGGACAGTCGGAGCAGCGCGCCGCTGGTCCACTTCACCGCCACGCGCGCTGCCAGCACCACGGCGACCAAGAGCCCCACGCGGGCGGGGGCGTCGAAGTCCACATAGGCGCCGGCCAGCACCAGCACCGGCAAGATCACCGAGTGCTCGCTGGGCTCGACCATGGCCCGCAGCTCTTCGCGGCGCCCGGCCAAGAGCGAGAGCGCCAGCCCCAGCACGAAGCACAGGCCCAGGGCCGAGCTGCCGATGCGCGTGGCAATGCCGACGCCGAACAGCGCGGCGCCGAGCACGATGCCCCAGGTCTGCGTCACCCGAAGCTCGACCCGCAGCAGGGCCGAGCCCAGCGCGCCGAGCAGCGCGCCGGTGCCCAACGTGGCCAGCGCCAGGCCCCAGAACGGCAGCACCAGCGTCAGGCCCGGTGTGGGGTCGAGGGTGAATGCCACGGTGATCGCCACGAGCGGGACGATGTCGTCGCCGTCGGCGATGTCTGCAACCAGATCGGACAGCGGCCCCTGGGCGGCGTAGCGCTCGGCGACCCAGCGCACCGCGTAGCGCGTGGTCTCGCACGACACCGCGCCGACGCCGATGCAGGCGATCAGTAGATCGTGGCCGCGCAGCGTGGTGAACGTCTGGGCGTACACCGCGAAGGCACCGGCGACGCCGATGGCCGAACCCAGCGAGAGCACGACGGCGGCAAACAGCCGGCGCAGCCGGATCCTCCTCGGCCCGACGAAGCCGTAGTCGATGCCGGTGACCAGCGCGAGCCAGGCCAGCGCGACCAGCGCCAGCGGCTCGAGCGCCGAGAGCGTGGGGCGGGTGACCGTGCCCAGGGCATGGGGCCCCACCACCAAGCCGAGCAGCACCCACTCCGAGCCGGAGGGCAGCCCATAGCCGCGCACCGAGCGGCCCCCCACCAAGATGCTGCCCAGGTAGGCCAGCACCAGGAGGCCCACCAGGACGAGGATCGAGCTCACGCCGCCCCCGTCGCCCGTCCTCGGCCGAGCTGGATACCCCGCTCGGCGAGCGCCTCGACCAGCGCGCTGAGAGCGTCGCCCCGGGTGGTCTCCGGCGACGCGGCGACCAGTCGAACGCGGAAGCGCAGGCCATCGGCGTCCGCTGCCACCAGCTCGACGTGCGGAGCCGCGTCGAACCGCGTCGCTGCCGTGAGCAACACCTGCCGTACCACCGTCGGCTTCTCGGAGGCGGCCACCAGCACGTCGAGCTCGAGCCCGGCGGTCTTCGACGAGAGCTTCGAGGTCTTGAACAAGAAGAGCAGGTGCGGCACGCGGACCGTGGAGCCGTCTTCGGTCTCGATCTGCACGTCGACCAGGCCAATGCTCTTCACCCGGCCGCCCTGGGCGCCGATCCGGGTGACGTCGCCGGGGGAGAGCCGCCGCGAATACAGCACCGCCGCCCCGGCCAGCGCGGTGGCCAAGAGCGGGGTGGCGGCCAGGCCAAGGGCGGCGATCACCACCGTGCCCACGCGCGACAGTGCGCCCTGCTCGTCCCCGGTGACGACCGGTGCTGCGAACACCAGCACCGCCGCCACGATGCCGATGCGCAGCAGCATGCTGGTGGGCGTGGCCAGCTCGGCCGAGAGCCACGCCACCCGCGTCTCGCCGCGGGCCACGCTGGAGAAGAACATCGCGACGAAGCGCAGCACCACCAGCACGGCCACCGCGGCGATGGCCGTCACCACCAGCATGGGGATGGTCGCCACCGCGCGGCCGATCAGGCCGGTGATGGGCGAGACCACCAGCCCGGTCAGCTTCTCGGTGTACGGGCGGGTGGTCTCGAACAGCGACAGGCTGCCCAGCAGCCAGAAGTAACCGATGCTGATCTGCCCGATGAAGCGCAAGGCCCCGAAGCCGACCACCAGCGCGCTGCGCAGCGCGGCGGGGCGCACGACCTCCAGCGAATACAGCCGCAGGGTGGGGATGCGGTCGGGGTTCTTGACGACGAAGTCCCGGGCGCGATCGGTGAACTCGCCGAGCTTGCGCAGCAGGTAGATGGCGAACAGCGCCGCCAGCACCACCAGCGACAGCGAGAACACCGTGTTGGCGATGGCGCTGCGCTTCTGCTCCCGGCGGATGGCCTCGCGGATCTGCGCGGCCACCCGCGCGGAATGATCTTTCAGGCTGCTGTCACCCGCGGCCGCGGCATCGTCGGGGTAAAGCTCGATGATCGGCGTCTTGCCGGCGTAGACCGCCGCGCTGTCGGCGCGCTCTTCGACCCGTACGTCCTCGGGCTTCACGCTGCCGGCGGCCTGCTTCAACGCCGCGGTCGCCGCGTCGGCGCGGGCCTTGGCGTTCTGACCGCCGTGGCCGACGGCGATCGTGAACACGGCAGCGTCGCCGAGTCGCACCGACGCGGTCGTGCCCGAGCCGGCGCTGGCCGCCGGGGCCGGCGCGCTGGGCGCGGGCGGCGCGCTGGCGCTGGGCGCCGCACTGGCGCTCTCGGCCGGCGGGGCGCTGGCGCTCGGGGCTGCCGGGGCGCCGGCCTCTTCCGCGGGTGCTTCGCCCTCGGGCGCGTCGGCGTCGGCGTCGGCGTCGCCGTCGCTGGCATCGGCGTCAGCGGCGGCGTCGGCCGCGGAGGGCTTCGGGGTCTGCGCCTCGGCCACGCCGGTCCCGACGGTCAGAAGTGCGAGGGTCGCCACCACCAGGGCGGCCGTACGCGACGCGGGCTTCGACATGGGCGCTCGGTTCCTCGGGGGTGGCGGGCCAAGCTTCGACCAGGCCCGGCAGGCGAGGCAAGAGGGGTTTGTGCCTCAAGCGGCGCTGCCGCGGAGCACCCGCGCGATGGGCAGGCAAACGAGCAGAAAGAGCAGCGCCAGCGTGGCCTGCGAGGCCCCGACCGGGAACTCGAAAAAGAACGCGAACAGATAGCCGAGCCCACCCGACAGCCCGCCGAACACGGCGGCCACCACCAGCGCCCAGCGCACGCGCTCGACCAGCGCCAGCGCGGCCATGGCGGGCACCACCGCGAACGCGAACACCGGCAACGCGCCAATCGCCCGGGTCGTGACCGAGACCTCGATGGCGACCAGCGCCCAGAGCAAGAGGTCGAGGGCGCGTACCGGCAGGCGGTGCACCCGCGCCCCCTCCGGATCGAAGCCCGCGAACAAGAACCCGCGGTAGCACACCGCGATCACCGCCAGGGTGACCAGCCCCGCGGCGAACACCAGCGAGAGGTCGAGGGGGCGCACCAAGACCGCGGTGCCGAACAAGATGCTGGCAATGTCGTGCGAGTCTTGCGCGATGCGGTCCCCGACCAAGATCGCGCCGGCGCTGGCCCCCAGATAGATCAGCCCCACCAGCGTCTCGCTGGGCAGCCGCATGCGCTGCATGCGAAGGCTGAGGATGGCGGTGGCCGTCAGCGCGAGCACCAGCGCGCCGCCCACGGGTGGGATCGGCACGTGCCAGGTCAGCTCGACCAGGAACGCCAGAGCCACGCCGAGGCCTGCCGCCTGGCTGACCGCGGCGGTGACGAACACGGCGCGCCGGAGCACCACGAACACCCCCAGCACCCCCAGCACCAGGCCGGCAAACACCCCGCACAGCACCGGGTCGCGATAGATGCCGAGCTCCCAGCCGTGCGAAAACTCCTTCCAGCTGGGCGCGCCTTCCCGCGCGCTTCGGTCGGCGCCCATGGCGGGCGCTTCGGGCGTGGCCGCCACCGTGGCCGAGGGCTGCGCTCCGGGGCCGGCGCCCAGATCGCCGCCGAACGCCTGCTCGAGCTCTTGCTCGCTCAGGGCCTCGCTGCTCGAGGCAGGCGCCGCGTCAGCCATCGCCGTCCTCCGCCGTCTCGAGCGGCGGCGGCCGCTCGCTGAACCGCGCCTGGAAGCGGTCGTCGGCGAAGACCGCCGAGGGCGCGCCGCTGAGCGCGGTCTGGGTGTCCCGATCGAGCAGCAGCGCGCGATCGGCGAAGCGCCGCACCATGCCCAGGTAGTGGCTGACGATCACGATCGCGAGACCGTGACGCTTGCGCAGGCCGTCGAGCAGGGTGAACGCCTCGTGCTCGGCGACCTGATCCATGGCGCTGGTCGGCTCGTCGAGCACGGCCAGGTGAGCGCTGGACACGCTGAGCCGCGCGAACAGCACGCGCTGCTTCTGCCCCTCCGAGAGGCGGCGGAAGGGCTCGTTGGCCAGGCCGAGCACGCCCATCTCGTCGAGCGCCCGCTCCACCTCGGGCGGCTCACCGCCGAACCAGGGCCGGACGAACGACCACTTCCGATCGAGGCCCATCCGGACCACGTCGCGCGCCAAGAGCGGGTACAGCTCGTCGATGGCCTTGCGCTGCGGCAAGTAAGACAGGTTCAGGTCGGCTCGGCTCTGCTCGACGCTGCCCTTCACCGGGGGCATCAGCCCCAGCATGGTCTTGAGCCAGGTGGTCTTCCCCGAGCCGTTGCGGCCGATCACCGCCCAGAACTCGCCCGCGCGGATCTCGAGGTCGACCGGCGGCAAGATCGCCTGGCCCAGGTAGCCGACCTCGAGCTGGCGGCTGGCGAGCAGGGGCGGGGGCTGGGCCATCAGTTGCCGTAGATCTTCACCAGCTGTTTCACCACCGCGTCCAGGTGCTGGACGTACGTCTTGCCGCCCTTCAGATCCGGCCCGCCGGGGATCTTCACCAGCGTGGCGCCGGTCTGCTTGGCGATCAGCTCGCTGTTCTTCGCGGGGTAGTACACCTCGTGCAAGATGGCCTTCACGCCGCGGCTCTTCGCCACGTCGATCACGTGCGTCACGTGGTGCGGGTTCGGCGGAATGCCCGGGCGCGGCTCCACGTATTCGACCACCTCGAGCCCCAGCCAGTCGGCGAAGTACACGATGGTCTTGTGATACGCGATGACCTTCGCGCCCTTCGCCTTGGCCAGGGCGGCCTCCCACCCCTTGGTGGCCTTGCCCAGACGCTTGATGAAGGCGAGGGCATTCTTCCGGTAGCTGTCCGCGTGGGCGGGGTCGAGCTGGGTGAGTCGGTCGGCGATGCCCTTGCTGACGCGCGCGGCCTGGCGCGGATCGAGCATGTAGTGGGGGTTGCCGCTCGGGTGCACGTCGCCCTGGCTGCGGTCGACCTTCTCGGTCGGCACCTCGAGCACGCGCACCAGCGTCGAGCAGTCCAGATAGCCGTCGGCCCCGGGCTGGATCTTGCCGTTGCGCGATCCGGTCTGCAGCGTGGGCAGCCAGCCCAGCTCGAGCTCGAGCCCGATGGCGATCAGCAGATCGGCCTTGGCCAGCTTCAGCGCCAGGTGCGGCTTGGCGTCGACGAAGTGCGGGTCTTGGGTGTGGAGGGCGAGGCTCGTGACCTGGACGTCGGCGCCGCCCACCTCTTTGGCGATGGCCGCCAGATCGGAGGTGGTGGTCACGACCGACAGCGCCGCGTGCGCGGCACCGGGCAGCGCCAGAGCCAGGGTGGCGATCAGGACTGCGAACCATCGGGACATCGTCATGCTCCTCTCAGAACGTGTGCGCGCCGTGGGCGCCCACCACCACCTCGGCGGTCAGGAATGCGGCCCAGATCGGGTCACCGGCGCCCCCCATGTCGCGCGAGCCTTGCAGGCGGAAGCGCGACAGCTCGCTGGGGAAGTGGGTCAGCGCGGCGGTGGCGCGATGGCGGAAGCGGGTCCAGGCCGGATCGAGCGGGTCCTCGGCGATGCTGCCGCCCAGGGCGTATGCCGGCGAGCCGGCCTCGTAGCGGGCCGCCGCGCTCCAGCGGCGGGCGAAGCGGACCGCGACCTGACTGTAGCCGCTGGTGTCCCACAGCACCTCGCCGGAGACCTGTCGGCGCCGGTGGAGAACCTCGGTCTGCCAGGTGACCACCGTGGGGTGCGCTCCGACCAGCGGCCGGTACTTCAAGTACAGATCGGTGCCGTAGACGGCGGTGCGTTGGTCCTCGCCGGAGGCGTTCGGCCCGAGCGCCGCCGACAGCCCAAAGAGCAGGGACCAGTCCCGGTGCAGATCGAAGAACTGCTTCAGCGCGCCGACGCCGAGCAGGTCCCAGGGGCGCTCGACGCCGCGGTCGCTGTCCCCGAAGAAGCTGCGCGCCGTGCCCTCGCCGTTGGCCTGCGTCGCCGAGCCCACCAGCTCGACGTACCAGGGCAGGGGCACGAGCCACGACAGCTCGACGCCCAGCCCGCGGTTGCCCTCGGCGCCGAACACGCGCCCGAGGGCAAAGGGTTGGTCGGAGAAGTCCCACGCGTGCGGGTGGGTGGCGTTGATGCGACCGAAGCGCGTCGAGAACTGCCCGAACCGCGCCTGCAGGCGGCAAGGCAGATCCAGGGTGGTCGCGTAGACCTCTTCGATCTCGACGCCCTCTTCGGCGAACACCAGGTTCGCGTCGAAGCGCAAATAGGGGTCGACCACGCTGCGCGCGTTGAGCTCGAGGCCCTGCAGGTTGAAGCCGGTGCGCGCGGGATCGTGGCCGCCGGTCTGGCGGTGCTGGTCATCGGAGAACCAGGCCGCAGCGAAATCCGCGATCAGCGCCAGATCGGGGTTCATCGACTGAGCGCCGCGAGCTCTGGGCTCCGGGGCGGCAGCGGGTTTCGAGCCTGGCGTCGTGAGCTGGTGCTCGAGCTCGGCGAACACGTCGTCGGGTGCGCCGCCAGCCGCAGTGCTCGGCGCGGGGGCGCTCGGCGCGGGCGCGGGCTCGGCCTCGGGCTCGGCCTCTGGCTCCGAGCCGACGGGGGCTGGCGCCGGATCGCCGCTGGGCGGCCCGGAGGGCGGCGTGGCCTGCGCGGAAGCAACTCCGGCACAGAGCAGCACCGCCAGGTTGAGGCGTGTGGTGGGAAGCACGGGGGATGGACTGAAGGGCGAGAAGGCGAGAGCAGAAGCACGACGTGCACGACGGCACGCGGACGGGGGAGCGCCGTGGGGCGCAGGGCCACACGAGCGAGTGAGGGCACCGAGCTCAGCCGGTGCAGCGACTCACGCGCGCGGCGGACCTTGCTTCGGGGCCAGCGAAAGGAGCGCGATGGCGGCGTGGGCCTGGGCCGGGGCTTCGGTCGCGAGATCGACCGCAGCCCGGGATGCTCCGAGCTGCGTCACCGGCGGTTCGGCGATCACGGCCTCGGCCGGGGTGCGCACCGGGGCCGTGCAGTCGTCGTGCGTGCCGTGGTCGGCGTCGGGCGCCGGCGCGGCGCTCTCGACATCGGCCCGAGCGCCGGCGCGCGCCTCGGGCGCCTCGCCATGGTGCAACGTGCCGTGCTCGGAGCACAGGTAGTGCGCCACCAGCACGTGGTGCCCAATGCTGCTGAGCTGCGCGCCGACCAGCACCAGCGCGATCCACGCCGCGAGCGCGCGCAGCGCTCGAATGGCCTGGACCTTGGGGCGACGCATGCCCCGTGTTTTGCCACGTGAGCCCGGGCACTGGCAACCCGACAGGGCGCAAGTGCGCCCGCGGCGGGGCGCCCACGCCCGGTGGCCGCCGCGACACGCGCGGCCGGCGCCGCCCCCGGCAAACCTGCGGAAACTTGGCTGGTCTGCCGCTTGCTCCTTACGGTGAACGCTCGGGCATCGCCCGGCAGGAGCACGACAGATGACGATCCGCAGCATGGCATGGATTCCGGTGGTGGCCCTGGGGCTGTTCGGCTGCAGCCGCAGCGACGACGCACGGGTCGGCAAGGAGCCGCTCGCGCGGAAGTCCCCGGTGGTGGTGGTGACCGCCGGCGCCCCGACCCCACCGGCGCCGACCGCAACCGAGCCGAAGGCCGCGCCGGTGATCAAGGCGACGCCCGAGCCCGCGCTGAAGCCGACGAAGAAGACCGGGAACGTTTCCCAGCCGGTGCTGACCGGAGACGCGCTGATCGTGAAGCGCCTGGTGGTGACCCAGTCCATCGAGCAACGGGAGCCGGCGGCATCCAGCGAGCTCACGCTGTCGGACGAGCCGCTGTACGCATTCATCGAGGTCGTCAATCCGACCGAGACGGCCGAGCACGTGTTCGTCACCTTCGAGCAGGCCGGCAAGAGCGTGGGTCACGTCAAGCTCGAGGTGCCCGCGAAGAGCTCGCGCTGGCGCACCTGGGGCAAGACCCGTCAGGTCAAGCAGCCGGGCGAGTGGGTGGCGGTGGTGAAGACGGAAGACGGCAAAGAGCTGTCCCGCAAGAGCTTCACGCTTCAGCCCAGGAACTGAATCAGCGCCTTGGCCAGCGCTTCGGGCTGGTGGCGCTGGATCATGTGAGCGGCGCCGTCGATCACCAAGCGCTCGGCGCGCTCGAAGCACGCCACGCGGCGCTCCAGGTTCTCCAGGTGGCGCACGGGCGAGTCGGCGCCCTCGACCAGCAGCACCGGACAGCGGATGGCTCGCCAGAACGCCTCGGCGACCGCCAGCCGGAACGGGTAAGGACCGCGGGTCAGGTGCAGCGGGTCGTGCTTGAAGCGGCGCGCGCCGTCGGGCAAGGCCACCGTGCCCCGCTCGGCGAAGAACTGCGCCAGCTCGTCCGAGAGCAGCGGGTCGGCGGCGCGCAGGCGCAGGGCTGCCGCCTCGAGGCTGGGATAGGTGCGCGGCTCGGTGGTTCGCGCGCGCTTCCACGCCCGGATCCAGCCCTGGACCAGAGCCGGTGGCGCGGTGTCGTCTTCCGGCGGGCCCAGCCCTTCGAGCAGCGCCAGGCGATGCACACGCTCGGGGAAGGCGCCGGCGAAATACGCCGCCACGCTGCCGCCCATCGAATGGCCGACCAGCGACACGCGCGCGCGGCCGACCTGTTCGACCACGCTCGCCAGATCGGCGACGTAGTCCATGAAGTGGTAATAGCCGCCGGGCCCCGCGCGATCGCTGTCGCCATGGCCGCGCATGTCGGGCGCCACCACGTGGTAGCGATCGGCCAGGCCGCGCTCGACCATCGGCGCGAAGCCCCAGGCCAGATCGAGAAAGCCGTGGACCAGGATCACGGTGTGATCGCGCGCTGCGTCGTGGGCGCCCCACTCGAGCAGGGACAGCGAGAGACCAGTGGGCAGGGGCAGGCGGCGCGGGTCGGGAGCGGTCACGGGCGTGATCCTAGTCGTGGTGCGCCGTTCGGTCTTGCGCTAGCCTGCCCGGACCAGTTCTTTGCCCGCCCGCTCAGGAGCCCCCAATGAGAATCGCCACGATTAGTGCCTTGGTCAGCGTCACCTTCGCCTCCACCTTCTTCGCCGCGTGCAGCAGCGACGACAGCGGCGGCGGCAACACCGGTGGCAAGACCACGGTCGGCGGCGCGGGCGGCGCGGTGGTGGGCGGCGCGGGCGGCACCTCCGGCGGCGCCGGCGGCGCGGGCGGCACCTCCGGCGGCGCCGGCGGTGCGGGGGGCGGCGTCTCGAACGGCAGCTGCAAGGGCGCGTGCGGGTCGGAAGACGGGCAGGGGAGCCCCGCATGCTACTGCGACTCGAAGTGCACCGGCAGCAAGGACTGCTGCTCGGACTACGTCGCCGAGTGCACGGTCAAGATGCCCACGACCTGCGTCAAGCCCGGCACTGTCACGACGCTGTGCAACCCGGTGACCAACGAAGGCTGCAGCGGAAACGGGGTGGCCTGCGACTTGGCGCAAGGCAACGTGTTCTCCTGCTTCAACCCGCCGAATGACGTTCCACCGGGTGGCGCGTGCGACCTGTCCAAGGGGCCGTATTGCGTGCCGAAGCACAAGTGCCAGGACAAGATCTGCAAGCAGTACTGTTGCACCAATGCCGACTGCACGGGCGGCGGCACCTGCAAGCCAATGAGCGACCAGGTCGGAACGCTGGGCGCGTGCGAAGCCGGTGGCACTGACGGCGGCACCGACGGCGGCAGCGATGCTTCGACCGACGCGGCGACCGACGCGACGACCGACGCGACGACCGACGCCACCCCCGCCGACGCCGCGGGCGACGCGACCAGCGACGCCACCGGCGACTGAAGGCCGCACGGAAATGGCACGAAGCCGCCGGGTCCCGAGCAGGGGCCGCGGCGGCTTCGGTCATTTCAGCGCTTGATCTCGAGGCTCCAGCCGTTGAGCGTGCCGGTGTCGCCGGGGGCAACGTCCGAGACCAAGAGGCGCCAGGTGCCCTGGCTCTCTTCACCGATGAAGTCGGTGACCGAGAAGGTCTGCTTGCCGAAGGCGCCATTCGAAGCGTCGGCTTCGAACAGCACCACCTGGCCCAGCCCGATGCGCTGCAGCTTGATCGTCAGGTCGCCCTTCGCGGGGTGGGTGGCGTCCACCGTGACGTTCAGCGCCTTGATCTTGCCGGCGTCGGCCACGGCAATGTCGGTCGCGATGCCGGCCGGGTCGTTGTCCTTGATCGGCTTCGCAGCGGTCGAAGTATAGGTCTGGCTGGTCGGCGCCGCGCCGCCGCGGGTGATCGACAGCTTCCACGAGGTCAGCTTGCCGACGTCGCTCTTGGCCTTGTCGATCACCACCAGCGACCACGTCCCCGCGGCGTCTTGGCCGTCGAAGGCGGTGACCGCGAAGGTCTTCTTCAGATCGTCGGCGCTGCCGCCGGCGCGGTCCGAGAGGATGGCCTCGCCGCCGCCTTGGCGGACCAGCTTCACGATCAGGTCGCCACGGTAGGGGTGGGTGATGTCCACCGTGACCGAGAGGGCGCTGATCGAGCCACCCTCGGCCACCACGATGTCGCTCTTCACGCCGGTGGCGCTGTTGTCCGGGATGGCGGCGCCGGTGGTGTTCTCGTAGTCCGTGCCGCTGCCCGTGCAGGCGGTGTCGGCGGCGCAGTCGCTGTCCGCGCAGTCGGCCTTGCCGTCGCCGTCGTTGTCGCTGCCGTCGTTGCACAGCTCCTTCTTCGGCTCGGGCTTGGGCACGTCGGCGCCGTAGACGGTGCCGTACTCTTCCACGTACTTGAATGACAGGTAGCCGTAGCCGGGCCCATGGGGGTTCTCGGTGCCGAAGCGGTCGGTGCCCCAGCTGTTCTTGAAGATGAAGAACCCCTTTTCCTTGATCGGGGCGCCGGCGCCGTCCACCGCGGGCTTGCCCGCTTCGTCCAGCGGCTGCACTTCTTTGTCGTCGTCCCAGCCCACCAGCACGATGGCGTGGCCGGCGCGCTTCTTCAGGCTCTCGGCCTTGTCCTTGGCGTTGGGATAGAAGACCACGCCTTCCTTCCAGTAGGTCGCCGAGTCCACCGGAATGGGCGACAGGCGGTGGTTCCACGCTTGATAGAAGAAGGTCATGCCCACGACCACCGCCTGCTTCTTGCTGGTCATGAAGGCCTTGATGCTGTTGGTCTTCGAGTTGACCCACTTGCCGGCGGGCAGCTTGAAGCGCGGCGCCGCCAGGGCGCTGGCCGGCGGATCACCGTTCGTGTAGCACTTCACCGGCATGCTCTCTCCGGTGCACTCCGGGTCGTTGGCGCTGGTCCACTTGTCGGGCTCGTAGGGCCAGGCTTGCTCTTGCACGATGCCGTAGGTGCTGATGGCCTCGAGGTTCGACGCCGCGTTCGAGCCCTCGGTGTTGGTGAAGTCGCCCACTTCTTTCTTCACCGACCACTGCAGGAACTGCTCCGAGAAGTCGGGGTTCGGCAGGTTGCCGCTCTTGAGGTACAGGTGCTCCATCAACGCGTTGGTGGCGAAGATCGAGCACACGCCCCGCCGCGCCTGGCTCTTGACCGGCGACTGCAGGCTGACCAGCTCGGTGTACAGCTTGGGGTAGACGGCGTCGGCCTTGCCGAGCTCGTCGAGCTTGGCGTTGTCGGGCGCGTCCTTGAAGAGCGAGTCCAGGTCCGAGAGCGGCGCGTCGTTGTCGATGCTGCCGCCGCCGCCCGGCTCCCCGTCGGAAGAAGAACAGCCCGCAGCGAGCAGCGCGAGCAACGATAGGACAGAAAAGGTCCGGGGGCCGGGGAGTTGGGGCATGTCGCTGTTCCTCCTACAGTGTACGATATTGAACTACAGGAACTTCCCGCCCGGGGCGAGGGAAAACGGCGGCTTCTGGCCGGGGTGCGCGGGCGGGCGGCGAAAATCGCCCTAAGCTTCGGCCGACGCCAGGGAAAAATCATACCCTTCGGGTCGTAGGGTCATTCGCGTGCGCACCATACTTACTTGTCTCGGGTCGATTCTGTTCCTTGGGCTGACCGCGTGTTCGGGGGACGACGACAACAGCCCGCCGAAGCTGGACACCATTCCGTCCCAGACCGCGTCGGTCGGAACGCAGCTCGCGGTCGCGCTGCGCGCCACCGATCCGGACGGTGATCCCGTCACCTTCAGCTTCAAGTCGGACATCTCGGATCTGGGCACCCGCGCCTGGATCGACTCCGGGGCCGGCGGCACCGCCGTCTTCAAGTGGATCCCGATCGGCGCCGACGTGGGGGTCCACGCCTTCGACTTCATCGCGTCCGACGGCACCGACAAGGCGCGCCAGACCGTCGAGATCGACGTCAAGTCGGCCGCCGCGGGCGAGGGCTCGCCGGTGTTCATCAAGCCGCTGGGCACCGGGACGACCCTCGACCTGACCACCAAAGACGAGGTCGTGGTCCCGATCGTGATCGGTGACGCCGACAGCACCCAGGTGACCCTCGAGCAAGAGCCTCCGCTGATCGACGGCGCCACGCTCGATCAGACCGACGGCCTGGTCGGAACGTGGACCTGGAAGCCGACGCCCGAGCAGATCAGCGGCGGCGAGCTGTTCACGCTCTCGCTGTCGGCGAACGACGACGACCACCCCAAGGTGATCAAAGACTTCCTGATCGTGCTGCAGAAGGGCACCAAGTCCGACTGCCCCGGCGGCGAGCCGGTGATCGTGCACGCGCCCGCCGATCAGTCGACCCACCTCGACATCGTGCTGCAGGCCAAGGTCACCGACGACAAGGGCCTCAAGTTCCCGCCGCTGCTCATGTACAGCGACAAGGATCCAGGGCCCACGCCCGATTTCTCGACGCTCACGCAGCTGACCATGGACGAGGTCGACGGCAGCCCGGATCAGTACAAGGCCAGCATTCCGAACCCCGTGGCCGACAAGCCGGCGGGGACCACGGCCAAGCTCTGGTACCTGATCGTCGCCAACGACAACGACGACGCCGAGGGGGACTGCGATCACCAGGTGCGCTCGCCCGACAAGGGCGCCCACGCGATGACCGTGACCAACACGCCGGCCGGGGCCGGCCTTCAGCCCTGCGCCACCTGCTCGAGCGACACCCAGTGCGGCGGCGCGAACGACGACTGCATCATCGTCGCGGGCGACAAGGTCTGCGGCAAGGCCTGCACCGGCGACGGCGATTGCCCGGCGAGCCACGACTGCTCGCCGTCGGGTGTGGTGAGCGTGGGCGGCAAGACCAGCAAGCAGTGCATCCCGACCGCGGGCAAGTGCGGCAGCACCACGCCCACCTGCACCGACGACAATCAGGAAGACAACGACACGCTCACGCAGGTCAAGACCAAGCCGGGGCTGGCGGCCGGCACCTATCAGCTGAAGAGCTGCCCCGGGTCGGTGTTCGACGACGAAGATTGGTACCCCATCGACATCACGGCCGACGCGACCGTCACCGCGACCATCGCCGGCGGCGCCGCCAGCAACCTGGATCTGATGCTGAAGGACTCGACCGGGAAGGTGATCGTCAGCTCGGCCAAGCCGGGCTCGGCCGAGGCGCTGTCCAGCTGCCTCACCCCGGGCCGGTACTACCTGCACGTCTGGGCCTGGTCCAAGGCCGAGAACTCGTACTCGCTGACCTGGCAGAAGCAGGCCGGCACCTGCGCCTCGCAGTGCGTCGACGACTCGTCGGACACCGGCGGCAAGAACGACGACAACAAGAGCCAGGCCCGCGTGGCCAGCGTCTCGAGCGCCGCGTTCAAGTCGGCGGCCCAGCAGATCTGCGCCTGGGACGACGACTGGTACAAGGTGTTCATGGTCAAAGACGAGACCATCAACGCGACCCTGAAATTCACCCAGACCAAGGCCAGCGAAGATCTGGACCTCTACTTGTACGACACGGCGGGCGTGCAGCTCACCAAGTGCACCGAGGCCGATCCGGATCTGTGCGACAGCGCCAACGGCCAGTCGTCGACCTCGAACGAGAAGCTCGTCTACAAGATCCCGACCACCGGCGACTATTACGTGGTGGTGCACGGTTGGGAGGGCGCGCAGAACAAGTACGACATCTGCATCGACTACACGAGCACCACCAAGACCACCAACGGATGTCCTCCGCTTTGAGCTTCGTGATGAAATCGTGGCGCGGCTCGGTCGTCGCGGCCGCGCTCGCGCTGGGCTGGGTCGCTTGCAGCTCCGACGCCTCGGAGGCGCCGGCGGGCAAGGTGACCGACTTGATGGTCACCAAGGTGACCCCCTTGGCCGTGGTGCCGGGCAGCGTGCTGGTGGTCGAGGGTAATTTCCTCGATCTGAAGCCGGCCTTCGTGCACCTGCGAGGCAGTCTGAGCGGGCAGCCGATGGACGTGCTCTTGCCCGCCGAGCCCAAGGGGCTGGGGCGGCTCGAGGTGGCGTGGAATGGCGGCGCCAGCATGGGCCTGCCGATGAGCGACGGCGAGTTCGTCGGCACCGTGCAGGTGACGGCCAGCGTGCCGGCCGATCCGCGCGAGCACCTGTCGGAGCCGCAGAGCCTCACGCTGCGGGTCCTGAGCCAGCTCGAGCCCAAGTTCTACGCGGTGGAAGAGGGCATCCGCCAGGTCAACGACAGCATCAAGGTCGAGGGCGACGACTTCTTGCTGGGCGCCGGCGAGGGGCGCACCGTCGCGATCCTGGAGGGGTGCTTCCAGAAGCAGAGCGACACCACCTGCAAGCCCGTGCCCGAGGCCGTGGTGCCGCTGGCCCCCGAGACCATCAACGCCACGCCCGTCACCCAGCGCAAGCTGGCGACCTTCCCCTTCGCGCCCAAGATCGCCGGCATCGAGCCCGGGCTGTTCAAGGGCAGCGTGCGGCTGCGCAGCGATCACAAGGTCAGCGGCCCCACCAGCGAGACGGCCCAGATCCCCATCCAGATCCAGCTGGTCTCGACCACGCTCACGTCGTTCTCACCGCCCAGCGCCAGCCTGGGCCAGTTCGTCGAGATCACCGGCGGCGGGTTCGTGGGCAAGAACCCCGAGGTCGACGACCCGACGGCGATGACCACGCGCATCCAGCTGGTGGGGACCTTCACCGCCACCGGCGCGCCCAGCGGCAAGCCGGTGACCCTCGAGCTCATCACCGAGTACGTCAGCGGCCGCCTGGTTCGATACGTGCTGAACGAAGAAGACGCCCTGGGGCAGGCGGCGGACCTTCGGACCGTGACCGGCGTGTTCAAGGGCACGGCCAAGCCGGTGGCCACCTACGGCAGCCAGACCGTGACCGGGGGCGAGATCCTGGTGTCGCTGGGCATCTCGCCGGTCAAGCAGGTGGTCTGGGTGAACTGGATGCCCACCTACAAGGACAGCCTCGAGCACCTGGGGCTGCGCGCAGCCGATCAGCGCATTCGCGATCGCATCATCGAGGTGATGGGCGCCATCTATCTGGGCGTGAACCTCCAGCTCGTCACCGAAGAACCGCGCGACTTCAAGCTCTATGCGCGGGTCGATCTGGAAGGGCCCGATCCCAACGGCCTGGGCCTTTTGGGCTACGACAACACGGCGGGCAAGGACGTCGGCAACGACCGCCTGCAAGATCGCATCGGCGGCGTGAACGCGGTGACGCAAGAGGGCGGGTACCCCGGCTACGGCGGCGTGTTCATCGACTCGCTGATCGGGTTCAGCGAGCACCCGGGAAAGTTCGCCGAGAAGCTCGAGGTCGCCGACCCGCTGTTCGACCAGATCTTCGACCCGTTCCGCCCCGACCGCGGCGGCAAGCCCGTGCTCGCCGAAGAGCTGGCCGTCAACGTGCCAGTGCTGCAAGACGGCTCGGGCTGTCCCGCCTCGAAGAGCGATCGCAAGATGCGCATCGCGTGCGCCATCTGGGTGCTCGGGTCGCTGGTCGGCACCACCGCCGGACACGAGGTCGGCCACTCGCTCGGCCTGGCCGACCCCGAGGGCGAAGAGTTCCACAACGCGGGGGACGCGCCGAATCGGCTGATGGACTCGGGCGGGGCACGCAGCTTCCGCGAGCGGGCCGAGCTGGGCGAGGGGCCCGGCGTGTTCTGCGACGCCGAGTACAAGTACCTGAAGAAGATCTTGCCGAACCCGGTGCCCGATCCGGTGGGCATGCGCCCGAGTTGCGACTGAGCCCTCAGAACCGGCGGACGGCGCCGACCCAGCCGGGCCCGAGCTGGAGCGCGGTCTCGGGCTTCTTCGGATCGCCGCTGACCAGCAGGTACACGCCGCCGGCCAGCGCCAGGCCGCCGACGATGAAGCTGGCGCCGGACACCGTGCCCAGGGTGCGGCCGGTGTCGACCGCATCCATCCCCGTCTGGTTGCAGCGCTTGTCCGGGTCGCAGTTGTCGTCCACGCGGCGCTTCTCGCCCAGCACCATCAGCCCGGTGATGGTGCCCACCGACAGCCCCGCCGCGCCCACACCGCTCAGCACCCAGCCCCAGGTGCGCTTGCTGCTGGTCGGGCTCGGGGCGGTGCCGTGCGCCCCGCCCCCGGTGCGCGACCTGGGCCCCACGCCCAGCACCACGCGTTCCGTCTGACCTTCACGCAGCGAGATCTGGCGCGTGGCCTTCTGGTGCCCGGGCGCCTCGACCACCAGAGTGTGCGGCCCCGGATCGACGGGCAGCGCAGTCTCGAGCGCGGCCGCGCCGAGCTCGACGCCGTCGCGCAGAACGCGAGCACCGGCAGGGGAGCCGGGCGCGAGCGAGACGGTCAGCTTCGGCAGCTTCGGCTCGAGCGCCTTCGCGCGCTCGGTGGCGATGCCGTGGCGTTCGTCCGAGGCCGGCACGCGCTGGGTGACCTCGCGGAACAAGGTCCACGCCGTGGCGACGTGGCCGAGCTTCTCTTCGCAGTCGGCCAGGTTGAACACCGTGCCCGGCGCCGGATCCAGCCGGTTGCTCTCGCGGAACTTGGCGCACGCGCGGGGAAAGTCTCCGGCCTTCGCCGCGTCGCGCCCTTCGTTGAACAGCGCCTCGGCGGTGGTGGCGTCGCGGCCTTGTGCCAGCGCGTGCGGCGCGGCCAGGCCGAGCGCAAACACCACGATGCAGGCCTGAATGCGCACGCCCGGACTATAGCCGCTTGTCGAAGGGGTTGGGGGTCGTGGGTTTGGGCGTCACCAGGGTCGCGGTGCTGGGCGGCGACGGCGCTGCGACGGGCGCGGGAGAGGGCGTGCCCTTTACCCCCTTGGCGTGCGGTTTGGGCGCTGTCGACCCGGCCGGGGCGGGCTGGGCGGGGGTGATGGTCGGGCTGGGGCTCTCGACCGGGGCGGGCGCCGGCTCGAGCACCACGGGCTTGGGTGCGGGGGCGGGCTGCGTGGCCGCCACCGCCGGCGAGCCCGAAGCGGCGGGCTGCCGGGTGGACCAGGCGAAGGCTCCGACGCCGAGCACGAGCACCGCCAGCGCGGCGCCGCCCACCAGCCACAGCCCGGGGCGGCCCACCTGCGTCGCGGTCGAGACGCCGGTGGTCACGGGCCGCGCGGTCGAATAGGTCTGCGAGCGGATCTGGCTCTGGTTCATGCCAGTGATCACGCTGGCGAGCTCGGGCGGCGCCACCAACGTCTGCGCGTCCATCAGGCCCGGCGTGGACGGGGTGGGCAGAGACAGCGGCGCGTCACTCTCCGACAGCCCCACGGCCGAGAGCAGCGCCAGGCGCATCTGCTTGGCGTTGTCGAAGCGCTTCATGCGGTCGAAGGCCAGCGAGCGATCGACCAGGGCCACCACCGCGTCGCTGGTGCCCGGCAAGAGCTCGCCCAGAGACTGCGCGGCGACGGTGGCGCTCTTGATCAGCTGCTCTTGCACGGTGTCGGCCTCGTGCACGTGTCGGCCGGTCAGCAAGCTGAAGATGGTGGCGCCCACCGCCCAGATGTCGGTGCGCGCATCGACGTCGTCCCAGCGCCCGCGGGCCTGCTCGGGCGCCATGAACGCCGGCGTTCCGAGCAACGAGCCGGCGCGGGTCGAGCTGCCGTCGGGCGTCAGCTCGCGCAGGCGCGCGATGCCGAAGTCCAGGATCTTGAGCTCGCCCTGCCGCGTGAGGAACAGGTTCTCGGGCTTGAGATCGCGGTGCACCACGCCGCGCTCGTGCGCGGCCTCGAGCACCCCCAGCACCTGATTGGCGATGGCCAAGACCTCGCCCACGTCGAGGCGCCCCTTGCGGCTGAGGCGTGCGTCCAGCGTCTCGCCGTCCAGTAGCTCCATGACCAGAAACGGGGCGCCGTCTTCGGTCAGATCGTCGTCGATCACCTGGACCGTGCCCGGATGATCGACCGCGTTGGCGACGTAGCCCTCGCGCAAGAAGCGGGCGGTCACCTCGGCGTCGATGGCCAGCTCGGGGTGCAGCATCTTGATGGCCACCCGCGACTTGTTGCGATGCGTGGCGGCGTACACCGTCGCCATTCCACCTACTCCCACGATCCGCTCGAGCTTCCACTTGCCGCGCAGCACGCTGCCGATACGGGCCTCGGCGCGGTCAGTGACGTGGTCAGCGAGCGGCATGTTGTCCATGAGACGTTCGATCAACGCTGTTGGTTCGAACGCCCTTACGACGGATCTTACGCCGGCGAGTTCAACGGCGTGCCAGATCTGCTTGAAAGTTGGTGGCAGATCCGCGGGCCGGCGCCCACAGCCCGGCACATGTGCGGTGTCGCGAATGCTCCTACCCGAGCGTACGCCAGCAGACAGCCCCACACCAAAAAACACCCAGATCAGGAAGGACGTGGGGCCCGCTGTGGGTAAGATGCCTCGCCGCTCAGGGCACGGATGGGAGAAACCAGATGAAGAATGGGTCGAAGGGTCGTCGCTGGACGTTGGGCGTTCTCACACTGGCCGGCGCAACGTACGCCAGCATCGCACTCGCCGCGGATCAGCGGCTGGACGACGCAGACGCGGCGGTGGTGAAGGCCATCGCGCTGCTCGAGGCTGCCGAGAACCCCGGGGTCACGCCGCCCTTTGGCGGCCATCGCAAGAAGGCGATCGACCATCTGAAGAAGGGGCGGCTCGAGATCGCCAAGTCGAAGGCCTACGCGGACAACCCGAAGAACAAGCCGAAGCCCAAGCCGCCGACCCCGCCTGCGGCCCCCTGAGTCGATGGGGACCGTCGCCCGGGTTTCCGTCGCGGTGATCGCCGCGCTCGGCGTGAGCGCGTGCGCGGTGTCGTTCGACGGTTACGAGCTCGCGTCGAGTGGGGGCGGCGCGGGCGCGGGCGGAGGTGTGAGCGGGGGCGGTACGGGGGGCGCGGCCGCCGGCGCAGGCGGCGGTGGCGGAACCACCAGTGGCGGTGGCGGCGCACCGAGCGGTGGCGGCGCACCGAGCGGTGGCGGCGCACCGAGCGGTGGCGGCGCACCGAGTGGTGGCGGCGCACCGAGTGGTGGCGGCGCACCGAGTGGTGGCGGCGCACCGAGTGGTGGCGGCGCACCGAGCGGTGGCGGCGCACCGAGCGGTGGCGGCGCGCCGAGCGGTGGCGGCGCACCCTCCGGGGGTGGCGGAGCACCCACCGGGGGCGGCACGGGCGGGGGGACCGGCGGCTCGCCTCCCACTTGCCCGAATGTGCCGGGTACCGCCGAGATGCTGCTCGTCCCGGGCCCGACCAAGACCACCTGCATCGACAAGACCGAGGTCTCGCAGAAGCAGTACGACGCCTGGCTTGGCACGAACCCGCCCAAGACCGGGCAGCCGACGGGTTGCAGCGGCAACACGAGCTTCACGCCCACCTGCGGGTACAACCCCACCAACTACGCGAACCGCCCGGTGGTGTGCGTCGACTGGTGCGACGCGTACGCCTACTGCAAGGGCATGGGCAAGCGCCTGTGCGGCAAGATCGGCGGCGGGCCCGTGGCGCCCGCGGCGAACACCGATCCGGCGCAGAGCGAGTGGCACTTCGCCTGCACCAAGAACGGGTCGCGCCCGTACCCGTACGGTCCCGTGTCCGACAACTTCGCCTGCGTGGGCCTGGACAACAGCAACTACCTGAACCAGCAGAGCGTCGGCACCGTCTCCAGCTGCCAGGGCGGCTACATCGGCCTCTACGACCTGAGCGGCAACGCCTCGGAGTGGGAGGACTCGTGCAACGGCAGCAACGAGTGCTTCGCCCGCGGCGGCCACTATCTGTCGAAGCCCGCCGATCTCGCCTGCGCGGCGCAAGCCAAGTTCCCGCGCATGAGCCCGGATCAGTCCCGCGGCTTCCGCTGCTGCGCCGACTGAAGGCTCACAGGCCCTGGATCCAGGCGTCCACCGCAGCGAGGCCGGCGGTGTCGACCAGCTCGGTGCCCAGCGGCGGCATCTGCGTGACCACGCCGCGCTGATTCATCCGGATGTGCAGGTCGCTCTTGCCCGGGTCGCCAGGCACCACGCGGGCCTGACCGGTGCTCGGGTTGGAGGCGGTGAGCGGTTTGTTCGCGGTGGACAGATAGGTCCCCGTGCCCTTCACCGAGCCCAGGTTCTCGACCTCGAGCCAGAGTCGCATGTCGACCATCGCGAACACGAAGCTCTTCTGGTTGTGGCAGATGCCGCAGTTGGCGTGCAGCGTGCCGAGCGCCAGCTGTTCTTGGGCGCTGCCCGGCAGGGTGAAGGGGCCGCTCGGCGGCTTGCTGAGCCGGCCGGCGCTGATCAGCTTGCTCAGCGTCACGCCGGGCTCGCTGTGTGAGAGTTGAATGGCGCTGAACGAGGCGGCGCGATCCGGCAGCTTGCTGTGGCAGGCGCCGCAATCGGTGACCGACGGAATGTCGTGCTGGGTTCCCGAGGCGTTCTGCACGCCCTCGGGGACTGCGATGGCGTCGGTCTGCGCGCTGTTCCAGTGATAGGCCATCATCTCCCACACGCTGTCGGCCTTCTTGTGCAGCAAGCGCGTCTCGACGCGCACGCCGTCGCGTGCGAACTCTTTCCACAGCTTGGTCCCCACGGGGTAGACCCAGAAGTTCATGTCCGTGGTGTCGATCTTGCTGCCCGCGGGCAGGTACACCCAGCGCTTCTTCGCCGCGCCGTCGGTCCACAGTTGATACTTGGGTCGGTACTCCTCGACGCCCGGGGCGAGGGTACCCTTCGCCGTGTCGGAATAGAGCCCGGTGGCGGACAGCTTGTCGGCGCTGCCCCCGTCGGTGCCGCCGCCGCTGCCCGCCGTTCCCCCGCTACCCGAGTTGCCCGCGCTGCCTGCGCTGCCGCCGGTGGCGCTGCCGCCGCTCCCACCATTGCCGCTCGCGCCGCCGGTGGCGCTGCCGCCGCTCCCCCCGGTGCTGCTCTGCCCGCTGTCTTCGTCGGACGAACAGGCAGCTGTGAAGAGGACCAGGGCGAGCGAAAGGACGCGGGCCAGCATCCGGCGGAGTCTAGCTCAACTCTTCTTGTGCTTGTCGTTCGCGCCGGCGGCGCCGGCCACGATCAGGAACAGCGCCGCCAGCAAGCCCACCAGCACCGGGCGGCTCGCGATGGGGCGCCGGTTGGCAGCGGGCTTGGCGGCGACCTTCGGCTTTTCCGGCGTTACGTCGGCGGAAGCCGGCGCGGAGCCCAGCGCGAGCGACAGTGCCAAGCCGGCCCCCCAGAACCACCGCTGTCCCATGGCTGTCACGGGTATTCGCGGGCGCCCGGGCCGTCAAGGCTGCCGAGCGCCACCGCCGCCTCGTGCCGTACCTCCGAGTCCGGATCGTCGAGCGCGGCCTTCAGCGCGGCCGCTGCGACCGGGCCGCCCAGGCGCCCCAGGGCCCAGGCGGCATGCGCGCGCACGCGCGCGCTGGGGTGGGCGCCGAGGGCGCGGGCCAGGGCAGGACCGGCCGCTGGATCGCCCGCGTTGCCCAGCGCCACGGCCGCGTTCTGCGCGAGCACGTCGCGGCTCACGCGACGGAGCGCGGTGCGCCGCACCAGGCGGCGATACGCGGCGTTCCCGGCGGAAAGCAGGGCCTCGAGCTCGAGCCCGTCGGGGTCGATTCTGCCCACCAGCTCGGGCGCGAACGGGCGCGGGGTGGCCGAGGCGTCGAACGGACACACCGCCTGGCACTCGTCGCAACCGAACACCCGGGTGCCGATCAGCGGTCGCAGCTCGATGGGGATGGTGCCGTGGTGCTCGATGGTCAGGTAAGAGATGCAGCGCCGCGCGTCGACCACGAAGGGCGCGACGATGGCGCCGGTGGGGCAGGCGTCGATGCAGGCCGTGCAAGCGCCGCAGCCCGCGGGGATCGGCGCGCCGGCAGCCAGCTCCAGATCGGTGACGATCTCGCCGAGCATCACGTTGGTGCCCACGCCCGGCACGATCAACATCGTGCTCTTGCCGACGAACCCCAGGCCCGCGCGGGCGGCGAGCTCGCGCTCGAGCAGCGGCGCCGTGTCGACCGCGATGCGCGCACGGAAGGGGGTGCCGGCGGCGCTTGCCAGTGCGTCCGCCAGCGCGCGCAGCTTGTCCTTCATCACCAGGTGGTAGTCGGTGCCTCGGGCATAGGCAGCGACGCTTCCGCGCGCCGAGCGACCGAGCGGGGTCGGCGTGGGGTGGGCCAGGGCGGCGACGATCACCGAACGCGCGGCCGGTAGCAGCGCCGCGGGATCCGCGCGATCCGCGCCGCGCATGTAATCGAGCCCGGCGTCGAAACCCTGGGCGCTCCACGCCGCGAGACGCGCGGCACCGTCGGCCAGGCGGTCGATGGGTGCCACACCAACCGCCGCGAAGCCGAGCCGCAGGGCTTCGGTCCGCAGTCGGGCCAGCAAGGGATCCCCCGCGAGCCCGGGGCTCTGATCGGTGGGGAGGTGGTGGCTGATCGCCGGGTCTTCCACGCGGGAAGCATATCCGCCCCGGAAAATTTACCCCGGGGGAATAGTCCCGGCGGCTTCCGGGTCCCGGGCGGGCGGTTCTTGTGGTAACGCGGGGCCCCCCCTCGGGGACCGGGAGAGCAATCCAAAGCCGTGATCGAGATCCGAGACCTCTACAAATACTACGGCGATCGGCGAGCCGTCGGCCCGCTGTCGGCCACCATCGAGAAGGGCGAGATCGTCGGCCTGCTGGGCCTCAACGGCGCGGGCAAGACCACCACGCTGCGGATCTTGGCCTGCGACCTGTTGCCCACCAGCGGCACGGTCCGGGTCGGTGGCCTGGACGTGGTCGATGTGCCGCACGAGGTGCGGCGTCGCATCGGCTACCTGCCCGACACGCCGCCGGTCTATCTGGAGATGACCGTCGACGAGTACCTGACCTTCGCCGCCAAGCTGCGGGGGGTGACGGGGGCCGACGTCGAAAAGCGCGTGGACGAGGCGCTGGAGCTGACCGAGGTCGGCTCGGAGCGTGACCGCCCCATCGGCGCCCTGTCCCACGGCTATCGCCAGCGGGTCGGGATCGCGCAGGCCATCGTGCACAAGCCCGAATTCGTCGTGCTCGACGAACCGATCAGCGGCCTGGATCCGGTGCAGATCGTCGAGATGCGCGACCTGGTGCGCAGCCTGGGCGGCGAGCACACGGTGGTGGTCTCGAGCCACATCTTGAGCGAAATCCACGAGACCTGCGACCGCATCTTCGTGATCCGCGACGGGCAGATCGTCGCTTCGGGCACCGAGAAAGAGCTGTCCGAGGCGCTGCTCTCGGGCATGCGGGTGACGCTGTCGCTGCGGGTGGGGCAGGCGGGGGCGGCCCGGGCCAGCCAGCTGATCGCGAGTGTCGAGGGGGTGACCCAGGTCGAGCTCGCGGCCGAGACCGAAGGCCCGGGCGTGGCCAGCTATCGCGTGGCGCTCTCGCGCGACACCCGCGACGAGCTGACGCGGGCGGTGGTCGGGGCCGGGTTCGGCTTGCTCGAGCTGACCCGCGGCGAGCGTGAGCTCGAGAGCGTGTTCCTCGAGCTCTCGAAGAGCAGCGACGAGCCGGCGCGCAAGAAGAAGAAGCGCAAGAAGCCCGCCGCAGAGCCCTCGGCCGAGGAGGCGTCATGAGCCAGGCCTTGCTGATCGCGCGGCGCGAGCTCGCCGCCTATCGCCGCTCACCGCTGGGCGCCATCGTGATCGCCGGCGCGCTCTTGATCGACGGCATCTACTTCTACTGGAAGGGCCTGACCGACAAGCTGGTCTCGGCCCAGGTGCTCAGCGAGTTCTTCTACGGGGCCAGCGGCACGACCATGATCGCCGGCATCGTGCTGGCGATGCGGCTCTTGGCCGAAGAGCGCCAGACCGGCACGTTGACCCTGCTCAACACCTCGCCCATCAAAGACAGCGAGATCGTGCTCGGCAAGTTCGTGTCGGCCTTCGGTGTGCTGGCGCTGATGACCCTGCTCACGCTCTACATGCCCTTGCTGATCTTCGTGAACGGCAAGGTCAGCGTGGGCCACATCGTGGTCGGCTATTCCGGCCTGCTGCTGCTCGGCGCGGCGTCGCTGGCCATCGGGTTGTTCGCCTCGGCGGTGGCCAAGTCGCAGGTGGTGGCAGCGCTGATCGGCACGCTGATCTTGGCACCCCTGGTGCTGCTCTGGGCGGTGGCCAAGGCCGTCGACCCACCGCTGAACCGCGTCTTGACCTCGCTCGCCATCCACCACGAAAACTTCCGGCCGTTCATGAACGGCATCCTCGAGCTGGACGGCGTCGTCTACTACGCCGCCGTGACGTACTTCTTCTTGCTCGCGGCCACCAAGACCCTGGAGGCCCGCCGATGGCGCTGACCGACGACGAGCGCGACGAGGCGCGCGACAGCTCTCCGCCCGTCCCCGAAGCCAAGGCGAAGGCCGAGAGCCAACCCCCGCCGCCCGCGCCCCCCGTGGCCCCGGGCGCGCGCCCTGCGCCGCTGTGGGTGGTCCCGGCATACGTGGCGGGTCTTCTGCTGGTCTATCTGGGCGAGCGCGTGCTCGAGCCGATGCCCACTGCGCACGTCGTGGTCACGGCCCTGGGTCTCGGCGCGGTGAGCGGCGCAACGCTGGTGCGCTTCCTGCCCAAGTTCCGCGTGGGCGGCGAGCGCAGCGACATCGAGAAGCTGCTGGGCGCGCTCAGCGTGCTGGGCGTCGCGGCGCTGGCGATCTACTTCGTCACCTCCGACTTCGGCTGGGACAAGACCGGTCTCTCGGCCCTGGCGCCCGACACCGCCGAGCGGGTCCGCGGGGTGCTCTCGATCGTCTGGGTGGTGCTGGTGCTGCTCGCCACGTTGCCCATGCTGTTCGCCGAGGCGGCCCTCTTGCCCATGCGCCACGCCGAGCGCCCCGAGGCACGTCGGGTGCGCGCGGCGGCGGTCAGCGGGCTCACCCTGGTGATCGCCGCCACCTACGGGGCGCTGTTCGCCTATTCCGCCGACAAGGTCAGCTGGCGCGCCGACTACAGCTACTTCAAGACGTCGCGGCCCAGCGACTCGACCCGCAAGATCGCCGAGAGCCTGAACGAGCCGCTGGAGGTGGTCGCGTTCTTTCCGCAGGTCAGCGAGGTCAAGAGCGAGGTCAAGGCCTACCTGGACGAGCTCGGCCGCGGCACGCCGAACCTGAAGATCGAGATCCAAGATCGGCTGCTGGTGCCGAAGCGCGCCAAAGAGCTGAAGGCCACCCAAGACGGCGTGATCGTGCTCGCCAAGGGCAGCGTGACCGAGAGCCTGACCATCGGCGTGGAAGAGAAGAACGCCCGGCCCAAGCTCAAGACCCTGGATCGGGACTTTCAGGAGAAGCTGCTGAAGATGGTGCGCGCCCGCCGCGTGGCCTACCTCACGGTGGGCCACGGCGAGCTGAACGATCCGTCGCACGGCGAGGGCAGCGAGCGTGCGGTCAAGATCGCGCGGACCATCCTGCAAAAGCAGAACTATCTGATCAAGGATCTGGGGCTCTCGCAGGGCCTGGGCAGCGACGTCCCGGACGACGCCGACGTGGTCCTGGTGCTGGGCCCGACCGAGCCGTTCGCCCGCGAAGAGCTGGCGGCCCTCGAGCGCTACGGCTCGCGCGGAGGCAAGCTGTTCATCGCGCTCGATCCGGACGCCGTCTCGTGGGCGGAAGCGGCCGGCGAGGGGGCCGAGCCCGCAGCGCCAGCGCCGACCGCGTCGGGGAGCGCTGCCACGCCCGCCAAGCCCGCGCCGTCGGCCGCGCCCAGCGCGCTGCCCAAGCCCGCTCCGTCGGGCGCGCCGCCGAAGCCCGCACCCTCGGCCGCGCCGGCCAAGCCCGCCGCGTCCGGTGCGCCGCCGAAGCCCGCGCCGTCTGCCGCGCCCGCCAAGCCTGCGCCGTCTGCCGCGCCCGCGGCGCCCCCGGTGGAGGCGTCGAAGCCGGTCTTGCCGGCTGGCGCCTCGGGCCTGGTCGCCCTCGGCCGCGTCGCCGGCGTCGAGTTCTCGCCGGTCGTGCTGGCCAACGACAAGCAGCACGTGCGCCGCCGCTACAACGACTCGGATCGCACGCTGCTCGTCACCAATCGCTTCTCGTCCCACGCCTCGGTCTCGACCCTGAGCCGCAACTCGGCGCGGGCCGCGGTGGGCATGTTCGGCGCCGGTAGCCTCGAGCGCGCCAGCGGCGCCACCGAGAAGGTCGACTTCGCGCTCAAGGCCGTCACGGGCACCTTCGCCGACGAGAATCGAAACTATCGCGCGGACGGCGCCGAGAAGCCCGGCGCGTTCAACCTGGCCGCGGCCGTCACCCGGCCGCGCACGGCCGAGCCGCTGAAGAAGAAGCCGCCCGAGCCCGAGAAGAAGCCCGACGCCAAGAAGGATCAGAAGTCCGATCCCGACGAGATGCGGGCCTTCGTGCTCGCCGACGCCGACGCGGTGACCGACGTGGTGCTGGCCAACGTGGTGGCCAACCAGGTGCTGTTCGCCGACGCGGTGCGCTGGCTCGGTGGCGAAGAGAGCTTCGCCGGCGAGGTGAACACCGAGGAAGACGTGCGCATCGAGCACACCAAGCAGAAAGATCTGGTCTGGTTTTACGCGACCATCTTCGGCGCTCCGGCGCTGATCTTGGGCGCCGGGCTGTTCTTCGCCCGGCGCGGCAAGAAGAAGGGCGGTGCGGCGTGATCTCGTGGCGCGCACTCTCCGGTCACCTGGTGGCCCTGGGCCTGGCGTCGGCCGTGGCGCTGGTGGTGTGGACCCGGAAAGATCCGGCAGCCAGCAGCCAGAAGGGCAACGTCGAGGTGTGGGGTGGCTCGGCCGAGGCCGTCGAGCGCATCGCGTTCGAGGCCGAGGGCCGCTCGGTGCGGGTCGAGCGTCGCAAGGACGGGCAGGGCCTGTGGTACGTGGGCAGCGTCGACAAGACCGTCGACGTCAAACCCGCCGGGGCCGACGCCGGGGCCGACGCCGGGGCGCCGACCGAGAAGAAGCGCGAGAGCAGCACCTTCGTCAGCGTCGAGCAGGGCAAGAAGCTGGCTGAGAGCGTGGCGCCCCTCTTGGCGGTGCGGCGCCTCGGCAAGCTGGAAGAGTCCCGCGCCGAAGAGTTCGGCTTCCACAAGCCCGAGGGCACCCTCAAGGTCACCGTCGGCGGCCGCGAGCGCACGCTGATCTTCGGCGGCACCACGCCGGGCGGCGGCGATCGCTACGTGAAGGACGACGCCGGCGAGGCCTTCGCCATCAGCGGCAGCGTCGCGCAGAGCGTGCTGTTCGCCGAGTCGCGCCTGATCGAGCGCAACCTGCACGGCTACGAGGCCGACGAGCTGAAGGGCGCGAAGGTCGAGCGCGGCACGCTGAGCCGCGAGCTGGTTCGGGTGGAAGACAAGAAAGACGGCTGGGCCGACGCTGCGACCCCGACCACGCTGGACGAGACCGCGGGCAACTGGATGAGCAAGCTCGAGCGGCTGCGCATCTCGAGCTTCGTCGAGAGCCCCGGAGAGCTGGCCCCCGAGGCCCGCGTGGTGAAGGTCGAGCTCAGCGGCAAGGGCGGCCGCAAGCTCGGCTTCCTCGAGCTCTACAAGGCCCCCGGCGAAGGCGGAAAGCCCCGGTTCCTGGTGAAGACCGAGCACACGCGCTGGTACGCCGAGGTGATCGCCAGCGCCGCCGAGCAGGTCGAGCAGGATCTCGGCTCGGTCGTCAAAGCGCAGTAGCGCGCGCGGGCGGGGGGGGCCTACTCGATCCCCAGCAGCCCCTCGGCCTCGCCGAGCAGCGCTCGGGCCCGCTTCGCGTGGTGGCTCGCCGCCGCGGGATCGCCCGCGAGCAGCTGCAACAGCTCGAGCGCCCGGCGGCGCTTCGGATCGGCGACCTTCCCGAGCTCGCGGGCGTGCAGCGGCTGCGCCGCATCGTGCTTCAGCCCCAGCTTGCTCAGTGCTGCCTCGATGCGCTGGGGGATGCTGGCGTCGGCCTTGGGCACGCCCTCGGCGTGGCAGCCCCGGCCGCAGCGCGCGCGGTCGATCTGGAAGCCGTGGTTCTTGCCGCGCCCCGCCTCGCCGGCGTGACAGCCCACGCAGCCCTTGGGGACGGCCGCGTGGGCGCCGGGCGCGTCGTGCTCGAACAGCAGCGTGGTGGTGGCCGCGTGGCACTCGATGCACACGCGGCTCACGCTGGCGCTGTCGGGAAGCTTGCCGGCGGGCCGCGCGCGCAAGAGGGCGCGATCGAGGTGCTCGCCGTGCGGCGCGTGGCAGGCGGCGCACCCGATGCCGAGCTGAAGGTCGGGGGTCGGAGGGCCCGCGTCCTTGCGCACGCCGATCTTCGCGAGGAAGCCGGCGGTGGTGTGGCAGCCGCGACAGCCCTCGGTCTTTCGGGCGCGCTCGTCGCGGTCCGCCTTGGCCATGCGCGTCGCGCTCCACGCCTGCACGTGGCCGTAGCGCGGCGGGGCGTCGTGGCAGGTGGCGCACACGTCGCTGCGCAGCACCGCCCAGCGCGCGGCAGGCTCGGGGATCGCGCCCGGGCCGTGGCACGCGGTGCAGGTCACGCCCCCCAGGCGCCGGAGCGGGCGCGGCAGCTCGTTCCATGCCTCGGGGCCCGTCGCGAAGTGCCCGCTCAGCCCTAGCTCGCGGGCGACCTGCGTGAACCCGCCGTCGGGCAGACCGGGCTCGCCGGCCGTGTGGCAGGGCAGGGCGCAGGCCACGTCGTAGCGCGGGATCTGACCGCGCAAGCCGCGCTCGAACACCTGGGTCATGCGCGTGCCCTGGGCGGCGCCCGCGGCCCCGGCGTGGCAATCGCTGCGACCGCAGTCGAGCAGCGTGTCGGCGTGGGTCCCCACCACCAGCGACAGCTCGCGGCCGTCGCCATCCGCGAGCACCCAGCGCCCTCGGGCGTCGGGCTGGAACGCGCCGAGCGCGCCGTGCTGCGTGATCTCGGCCTTGCCGCCCTTGGCGTGGTCCTTGACCCGCCAGCCCGTGCCGCCCAAGAGCACCCGCTGCGACAGCGCCAGGCTGGGCAGCCCCGAAGCCCGTGCCGCGGCGCTCACGCGGACCTTCAGCGTGTGCCCGGCCGAGGTGGCGGTGAGCTCGACTTCACCGCGCGTGCGCGGTGACAGCGGCACGATGCCCCAGGGCACGGCCGCGTCGAGTGGGCGCGTGCGGCCGCGGACCACGAACCCGTTGTTCTCGGTGATGAGCTCGATGGGCTCACCGCCGGTCTGCTTCCACTCGACCTTGGCGGTCAGCGCCTCACGGCAGCCTGGCGTGAGGGTCACGCTGAACGGCGTGTCGAAGCCGATCTGAGCCAGGTCGCCTCCCGCGACGGACAGCCACGGCTTGACCGTGGCCTTCGCCGGCGCGTCCGCGACGGCGATCTCGAGGGGGCACGCGCCTGGGGTCTTCACGCTCACCGTCGGGGTGCCGGCGCGGATCTGGAGGTCGATCTGGTCGGCGGCGCTGCGCATTCCCACGAGCGCCGACGTCGGCTCGATCTGGCTCTGGGCGAGCGAGAGCTGCGAGCCCACCTCGGCGCGGACCACCACGTGCACGCTGGGCTCGGTCGGGCTCGATGAGCACGCCGCGAGCAGAGCCAGCGGAAGTCCGCGCTTCATCGCGGCACCTCGCGGCAGCTGCCGTGTGCGCACTTCTTCCCCGCGCCACAGTCCTTGTCGATCCAGCAGCCAGGCGCGGGCTCGAGCGGCAAGCAGCGATCCGCGGCGCAGACGCTGCCGAACGGGCAGCCGCCGGCGCACTCGCGGCCCAGTGGCCCGGCCCCGCCCCGCTGGCAGAGGCGCGGTGCCGCCTCGGACTCGTGCTGAAACGAGCAATTCCAGGGCTCGTGGGGCGGGCGATCGGGCGCCAGATCCACGCACACCCGCTCGTGCTCGGTGCCGGCGCGGGCGCCGCAGTACCACCCCAGATCGGGGGGTGCCTTGACCACGCCGGCAGCCTGGGCCCACCCGCGGCAGACCACCACGCCGTCCAGATCCGCGCACTCCCACTCGCCGTCGTCCGGCATGCGCGGGTGGCGCTGTGTGCACCGGGCGTCGTTGCAGGTGAATGCATCGGAGGCGAAGCGGCGATCTTCGCAGCGCTGGTCCTTGCCCTGGCCCGCGCAACGCCAGCCGCGCTCGCTCTGCGCGCGCCCGGCGCGCTCCACTCGGCGCACGTCGGTCGGCCCCGGGCCCCAGCACACGCGGGTGTCCGCGACGTCGCTGCACGCCGTGCCCACGTCCGCCGGGGCGGGGACCGCCATGCGCCGCACACCCAGCTCGAACCGCGGACGCGCCTCGTCGCGCGAGCAAGCGACCAGACACCCGGCGAAGAGCAGCGCCCGGGCTACTTGCACGTGACGATGGTGCTGCAGTTCCCGATCGACTTGTCGTCCTTCGGGTAGTTCTGGCAGCACTGATTGGCCTTCACGCAGCAGTCGGCGCTGTAGAGCTGGCCGCTGCACCCCGGCGGGGGCGTCTGGGTCTCGATGCACACGCCCCACTTGCCGTCGCTTCCGCACTTCTGCTTGCCCCAGTGGCAGTACTGCGGGTCGTCGCACCAGCGCTCGCTACCGGGCGTGCACTTCTGGCAGTCGATGTCCGAGCAGTCGGTGCTCTTGTCGCAGTCCTCGTCCTTGCCGTCGGTGCACGAGGTCTCGGTGGGGGTGCAACCGCAATCGCCGGGGCGCTTGCAGTCGGGGTCGTCGCAGTCGATCTTGCCGTCGCAGTCGTTGTCGACCTTGTCGCCGCAGAGCGCCTCGACGAAGAACGGGAACTGCGGCTGGCAGCCGGCCACCTGCTTGCACTCGGTGGCGCTGACGCAGTCGGCGTCTTTGCAGTCCACCTGCCCGTCGCAGTCGTTGTCCTGGCCGTCGCCGCACTTCTCGGCGGTGCAGGTGCAGATGCTGGTACACGCGGGATCGGCGCAGTCCACCAGCCCGTTGCAGTCGTCGTCCTTGCCGCTCCAGCAGTCTTCGTAGGTCGCGGTCGGCTCGCACTTGCCGCCGGTCTGGCCGTCGCAGTCTTCGTCGATGGCGTTGCCCGGGATCTCGGGCGAGGGGAGGACCTCACCCACGCACTGACCCCACGAGAAGAACTCACCGAACGACTGGCAGGCCTGCTTGCCGTCCTTGCACGCGCCCTTGTTGCGGCGCTCGGCCGGCCCGCTCCAGCAGTTCTGCGTCGTGTCTTTGGTGCAGGTGCAGCCCTCGTCGACCAGGCCGTTGCTGTCGTCGTCCTGACCGTCGCCACACTTGTCTTGGCTCTGGCCGGCGTCGCCGCTCGAGCCGCCGGTGGCCGCGCCGCCGACGCCGGTGCCGGCCGCGCCGCCGACGTTGCCGCCGCCGGCGCCCGCGCTGCCGCCCGCGCCCGACCCGCCGCCGGTCCCCGTGCCGTCGCCGCCGACGTCGTTGCTGGCGGCCGAGCACGCCACGCCCGTGGCAATCAGAACCGCGAGACCCATCCGAAGTCGCATTGCCATGGTGCGAAGAGAATCGCACCAGAGCCCGAGCCGAGCAAGCGCCGGTCAGTTGGCGGGGCCGCTCGCGACGCCGCCGCCTTCCAGCTTGTTGCCGCCGAAGGGCTTCACCTTCTGCAGTGGCGTCCAAACTTTCTGGTACAGCGATTTCATCTCGGCCAGCTTCTCGGGCTCGGATTTCGCCAGATCCTTGGTTTCACCCGGATCATTCTTCAAATCGTACAGGTCGAAGCGCCAGTCGTTGCCGAATACCAAGAGCTTGTGGTTGCCGCTGATCAGCGCCCGGCGCTCGGGGTTGTTGCTGTCGGCGGGCAGGTCGAGCAGCACCGGGCGCTCTTTGGCCGCGCCGCCCTGAAGCTCGGCCACCAGGCTCTCGCCCACGAAGTCGTGCTCGGCCTTGACGCCCATCAGCTCGAGCACGGTCGGCGCAAAGTCGATGCTGGAGCGCGGGGTGTCGACGCGACGCGCGGTGATGCCAGGGCCACAGAACATCAGCGGCACGTGGACCAGCATCTCCCACAGCTCGAAGGCGTGCCGGTACATCTTGTGCTCGCCGAAGGCCTCGCCGTGATCGGCGCTGACGATCACCACGGTCTTGTCCCACCAGGGCTGCTTCTTCATGTGGTCGAGCAGCTTGCCGATCCACAGGTCGGTGTAGAAGACCTCCGAGTCGTACTTGTCGCGCACCTTCTTGCCGAACACCGGCGTGGCCTTGTGCTGGTGGTAGACGTCGTGGGGGTCCATGTAGTGCAGGTACATGAAGAAGGGCTTGCCGCTCGGCACGGCCTCGAGCTGCTCGATGGCCAGCGGCGTCATCTTGTCGCTGGTCACGTGGTTGTCGGTCTGGGCGTCGAACGACAGGCCGTCCACGATGCGCCAGTCGGCGAAGCCTTGGTCCATGCCGTTGTGCCCCTTCTTCATGTACATGTGGCCGTGGGTGGCCATCGTGTGTACGCCCGCCTTGGCGAGCAGCTCGGGGAAGAACAGGTTGCTCTCGGGGTACTTGGTGAAGAAGTAGCCGCTGCGCTTGAGCATGCTCGGATACTTCCCCGAGAGCGCCGCCGCGACGCTCTTGGCGGTGTAGCTCGAGGTGGAATACCCGCGGGTGTAGCTGGTGCAGGTCTTCTCGAGCGCGGCCAGGTTCGGGGCAATGTCTCGCGGGTAACCTGCCCAGGGCATGTCGGCGCGCAGGCTGTCGACCAAGAGCAGCACCACGTTGAACGGCCCGGTGGGCTTCTTGGCAGCGGGGGCGGGCGGCTCGGCGGGCGCGGTCGGGTTCGGCGCCGGGGCCGCGCTGGCGCTCGGCGCGGGGGCCGGCGGCGGAGGCAACGGGGGCGTGGGCTCGGCGGGGGGCGGCGCGCCGGCGCAGGCCAGCGCCAGGGTGGCCAGGGCCAGGGATCGCTTCATGGCTTCTTCTCCACCGGGCCGGTCGGGCCCTTGGCGCTGCCGCCTTCCTTCAGCTTCATCCCGCCATAGGGCTCCACGAAGCCGATCTTCCCGAACTTCTCCTCGTACACCTTCTTCATCTCTGCCAGCTTGTCGGGCTCGGCACGGCTGAGCTCTTTCAGCTCGCCCGGATCGTTCTTCAGGTTGAAGAGCAGGTACTTCGAGCCCTTGCCCCAGACCGTGAGCTTGTAGTCCCCGCTGATCACCGCGCGCCGCGGGGGGTTGTGGCTGTCTTCGGCCAGCTCCACCGCGATGGGCTCACGATTCTCTGCCTCGGCGCCCCGCAGCTCGGCCACCAGGCTCTTGCCCTGGAACTGCTCGAGGGGCTTCTCGCCCAGAAGCTCCATGATGGTCGGCGAGATGTCCGACAGCGAACGGCGTGCGTCGATGCGGCGCGGCTTGCCCCCCGGCAGCTTCACGATCAGCGGGATGCGCACCAGCACCTGCCACACGTCGAAGGCGTGCTTCCACACGCCGTTCTCACCGAACGCCTCGCCGTGATCCGCCGACACGATCAGCGCGGTGTCCTTCCACCAAGGTTGCTTCTCGCACCACTCGAAGAGCTTGCCGAGCCAGAGGTCGGTGTAGAACACCTCCGAGTCGTAACGGTCGCGGTTCTTGTTGCCGAAGTCGGGTGCATCCGGCTGCTTCTTGTATTCGTCGTGGGGGTCCATGTAGTGCGCCCACGCGAAGAAGCGCTTGCCGGTGTTCTCGGGCTTGCCCAAGATGTCGATCGCCAGCTTGGTCATCTTCTCGCTGGTGATGTGCTCGTCGGTGTTGGGGTTGAAGGTGATGCCGGGCACCAGCTCCCACACGTCGAAGCCTTGATCGAGACCCTTGCCGCGACCGAAGTACATGTGGGCGTGCCAGGCCAGGGTGCGGATGCCCTTCTCTTGCAGCACCTCGGGGAAGAAGGTGTTGCCCTTGGAGTAGCTCGCGAAGAACCAGCCGGCGCGATAGAGCGTGGCGGCGTAACGGCCGCTCAGATAGGTCGCCACGGTCTGGGCGGTGTAGCTCGAGGGCGAGTACGCCTCGGTGTAGACCACGCTCTCTTGGGCCAGCTGGCTCAGGTTCGGCGCGATCTTCCGCTCGTACCCGGTCCAGGGCATGTCGGCGCGCAGGCTGTCGACGGTGAGGAACAGCACGTTCAGCGGGCGGGCGTCCGCTGGCGCCGTGGGCGCGGCCGAGCCCACCGCGGGCGCCGAGCCGGGCGCGCTGGGTGCGCTGGGCGCCGTGCTGGGTGCGCCGGTCGCGGCAGGCGCGGGCGGCTCGGTCTTCGAGCAGGTGACGGCCGACAGGGCCAGGAGGAAAGTCGCTAGCTTCTGCACGGGCGGCTCGTATCAGAGCTGCCCGATTCCCGCTACTCGGAGATCTCTTTCTCCAGCTTGTCGAGCTCGGCCTCGGCGTTCTGCGAGCTGATCTTCTGCTCGGCCTCGTCCTCGAAGTCCTCTTCGAGCGAGAGGTCGTCGCGGTCGGCTGCAGCGGCCGCCGAGGCGGGCGGCGGGGCGGCCACCGAGGCCGGCGGCGTGACCGTGGCGGGGGCCTCTTTCTTCTCGCACGCCCAGAGCGGTACGGCGATGCAGCACAGGGCCAAGAAGTGGCTCGGCTTCATTGGGCGTCTCCCTTGCTCTTCAGCGTTTCCATGTGCTTCTCGTGCCGCGCTTTCTCTTTCTCGATCAGCTTGTCCACTCGAGCCACGACCTCGGTCTTGCCCTCGGCCTTGGCGATGGCCCGGATGCGATTCAGGCGTGCCATGCGCCAGCCGTGCACCTTCAGCTCTGCCTTCACGGCGGGGTGCTCGTGGAGGCCGCCCCACTTCTTCTTCAGCTCTTCGCGCCGCTCGTGGCGACGCGCCTTGCGCGTCTCGCGCAGCTTGGCCCAGGCCTCGGCGACCTCTCGGCGCGCTTCCTGAACTTCCTTGCCGGCCTCTTTGGCCTGGTCCTTGGCGTCTTGCTTGGCCTCGGCGCCCGCGTCTTTGACGGCGGCGAGCTTCTCTTTGAGCTCGGCCTTCTTCTCTTTCAGCTTGTCCGCTGCGTCTTTGCGGGCTTCGGCGGCCTTGGCCACCGGCTTGTTCCCGGGCGGCCCGCCTTGATCGGCCAGGGCTGCTCCGCTCACCAAGAGCGAGCAGAGCGAGGTGAGCACGAGTCTCGAGAGGGAATTCATCAGCGTCTCCTGTTTGACGACGGACCGGCCCGGACTATGCGGCAGTTCGGTCAGGTGCAGCCAGCCTGCGTGGGATTCCTTCGTGATTCCGTGGCCCTCGTGGCATGATATCGCCGCGCATGTCCGCCACCGCCCGGGGTCTGCTCGGCGTCTTCGTGATCGGGCTCCTCGCCGGGGCGGGGGCCATCGCCGCCAGTGTCTCTGGCGACAGCGCCTGGGCCGAGATCGTTCGCCAGTTCTGGGCGGTGTTCGGCGCCGGTGGCTGGGGGTGGCTGGCCAAGGTCACCGCCATGGTCAGCGGGGCGGCGGTGGTGCTCACCGCCGCCGAGCTCGCGCTCGGGATCCGGCGTGTGCGCGGCCGCGCCGACTTCTCCAGCTTGCACACCGGCAACGTGGCCGAGGCGATCGCCGAGGTTCGCAAGCGCATCGCCGACTCGACCTCGCAGTCGCCCGACGTGGTGGCCGCGTTCACCGAGCTGGTACGCGGCGCGGTGAAGGTCGGCGCCAGCGACATCCACGTGTCGCCCACCCCCGACGCGCTCAAGCTGACCTACCGGGTGCACGGCACGCTGCACGAGGTGGTGTCGCTTCACCCCAGCTTGCAGGCGCCGCTCGTCACTCGGGTGAAGGTGCTGGCGCGGCTCGACACCTACGTGACCAACACTCCGCAAGACGGCCGCCTGGTCACAGAGGTGGACGGCGGCAGCATCGAAGCGCGCGTCTCGACCTTGCCCACCGAGGGCGGCGAGCGCGTGGTGCTGCGCCTGGTCCGGGGCAGCCGCGCTGTTCCCGATGCCGAGTCGCTGTGCTTCTCGGAAGAGGTGCTGGCGGGGTTGGTCGACGTGGTGGCGCGGCCCCAGGGGCTGCTGTTCGTCACCGGCCCGGTGGGCAGCGGCAAGACCACCACGCTCTATGCGGCGCTGCAGCAGATCGCCAAGGTGCGCGGCCGCACCACCACGCTGGTCACGCTCGAAGATCCCATCGAGCTCGAGCTGCCCTTCGCCACCCAGACCCAGATGCACCCCAAGGCGGGCATGACCTTCGCGGGCACGCTGCGCAGCGTGCTCAGGCAAGATCCGAACGTGCTGATGGTGGGCGAGATCCGCGACCGCGAGACGGCAGAGATCGCCATGCAGGCGGGGCTCACCGGGCACTTGATCCTGACCACGGTGCACGGGCAGAGCGCCGCCGGCGTGTTCGCGCGGCTGGTCGACATGGGGATCGAGCCGTTCCTCTTGGCCTCGGCCACGGTGGGCTGCTTGTCGCAGCGGCTGGTGCGCACGCTGTGCACCGCGTGCCGGCGCGAGCAGGCGCCGGAGGCCATGGTGATCGATCGCTTCAAGCAGGCCGGCATCGCCCTTCCACCGGGCACGTATTACGAGCACGTGGGCTGCGACTTCTGCGAGGGGCAGGGGTTCACCGGGCGGCTGCCCATCGCCGAGCTGATGATCTTGAACGACGCCCTGCGCCGGGCCGTGAACGCCCGCAAGCCGACCAGCGAGCTGCATCAGCTGGCCGTGGCGGAAGGCATGACGCCGCTCCTCCGCGACGGGCTGGTGCGAGCGCAGCGCGGCGAGACGTCGCTCTTGGAAGTGTTGAGGGTGGCCGGATGATCCGCGACGCGGTGGTTCGTGCCAGCGGCATCGCGCAGGTCGTGGCGGCCGGGCTCTTGGCGGTGATGGGCGTGCGCTTCGGAGCTGCCGGCGTGCTCTACGCCATGCGCGAGCGCGCGCCGACCCTGGACGCCACGGGCACACCGCCCGTGCGGCCCCCGCCCAGCGTCAGCGCTGTCGTGCCTCTGCCCGCGCCGACCGGCGGCCAGGTGAAGAGCGGCGCCGCGCTTCGCGTGTCTCTGGTCGTGTCCGGTGGCGCCGACCGATCGGAGCTTCGCGTCGACGGCGTGAAGGTGGGGAGCACACCTTACATCGGCGAAGTGACGTGCAAGGCCGGCGATACCGTCCGCATCGAGCTCTTGCCCCCCAAGGGCGTGCCGATCACCCACGAGAAGAAGTGCCTGCCGGGCACCATCAGGGTTGGGGACTGACCCTCGCCGCCGCGCGCGCCGCGCCCTCGCCGAAGAACCGCACGGCGCACAGCCCATCGGCCGTGGCGATCAGCAGGTGGCGCGGCTCACCGGGCACCAGCCCCACGGCCCACAGCCCGTGCAGCTGCTGGGCGGCGATCTCCAGGCGGCGAAAGCGAACGCCCAGCGCGCGGCGCTCGACCACCAAGCGGCCGCCCTCGAGCACGGCGGTGACGCGATCGGTGACCATGAACAGCCCCAGCACCACGATGAACGCCAGCAAGGATCCCGAGAGCCCGTAGCTGAGCAGATCGGTGGGGGCGCCCCGGCGAATGCGGGCCAGGTGCATCAACCCCATGGCAACGCCCACCACCACCGCACCGCCCAGCACGCACAGCCCGGCGCCCAGCTCGCTGTCGCGAGGGCGACCGCGTTCAGACACCGTGCGATCACCGACCGCCACGCGCTCGCGGGGCAGCCAGGGCTTCGCCCCGGGCGGCAGCCCCCAGCCGCTGATCACCGCCAGCGGAAGGTAGCCGAGGGCGCGCCGCAGATCGCTCAAGACGCGAGCGGGGTCCGCGTCCTCGATCAGCACCAGCCGCTCGCCGCCCTCGAGCACCAGCTCGGCGCGGTAGCTCACGAAGGGTGCCGCCTCGAAGGTCGAGCCGCCGGACGACAGCGCCCAGCTGCGGGCCGAGGCCAGCGGCAGCGTGCGGTCGCCGCTCTGGATGACGCCGGCGTCGAGCGCGACGCGGACCCTGCGCTCGCGGGGCCAAGCGCGGGCGATCAGCAGGGCGGACGTGAGCCCGAGAAGCGCGGCCGCGACGGCGCGCGCGCTGGTCATCGGCCCCGGAGCCAGCAGGGGAGAGAGCGCGAAGAGCCCGAGCAGCCCGCCGATCAGCACCAGCGAGCTGAACGTTCCGGGCTTGCGGAACTCCAGGCGGGCCGGGGTCGCGGTGTCGAGGAACATCCGGCCCGGATTTCTAACCCGCGGAAAGCCCCGACCGACAAAAAGATCAGCGGCAGCCAGGGCGGAGGGGGGGGGACGCCTCAGGCTGCCGCTGTTCTCCTACTCAGCAAGTCCCGGGCCACGATGCGCCGACCAGATTTCAAGCACTTGGCAGGCGGGCCGAGTGCAATACTGAAATGACTCTCTGCGCGGTTGAAATGGCTGCTGGTATTTGGCCGCCGATCGCCACTTCGTGCCATTTCATCCGCCTGATGACGGGTCGCTTCGCGGCGTGGCTGGTCCTGAGCGCGAGCGTGGGGTGCTCCCGCGCCGAGACACCGACGCTCTCGAGCGCGCAGCCGGCCAGCGGCCCCGAACCGAGCGCATCCGCGGCGCCCGCCCCCAAGAACCGCCCCCGGGTCGCGCCGGCCGTGACCTTGAACGGAGAGAGCCAACCGGTGCCCGCGGTGGTGCCCTCCGCGGGCAAGCCGCGGGTCTACGCGCGGGCGCTGCGGGCGTGGATCCACGACCGGCCATCGTTTCGTTCCGCGCGGCTCGGGTATCTGCGCGTGGGGTCTTCGACCCCGACCGAGAGCAAGGCGGCGGGCTTCGAGGGCTGCAAGGGGGGCTGGTACCCGGTCGAGCCCGACGGCTTCGTGTGCGTGGGCAAGCGGGCCACGCTGGACGAAGCCGATCCGGTCGTGCGCGCAGTCCGCGAGCTGCCGCCGGATCCGAGCCGGAAGCTGCCTTACATCTACGGCACCGTGCGCAAGCCCGGGCCGGTGTACGGCCATCTTCCCGGTGACGAAGAGCTCGAGGAAGCGGAGCCGGGCCACGCGAAGCGCATGCAGGAATGGCTCGATGCCGAGGGCGAGATCGGCGCGAGCTATGCGCAGGACGTGTGGCTGGGGGGCAAGGGCGAGC
>Ga0138256_10000326_pt1 | contig 54031 bp, 48 predicted proteins | sample KNB2016incub_MG_FD_105486 | JGI IMG/M metagenome (GOLD analysis project Ga0138256, IMG submission 105486) | Active sludge microbial communities from wastewater in Klosterneuburg, Austria - KNB2014incub_MG | ecosystem: Engineered > WWTP > Activated sludge > Unclassified | place: Austria...
GATCGTGTGCACGGCCTGCGGTCGGATCATGGCCTGCACGTCGGCGCCACGTGCGCGCCTGACCAGGGTTTCCATGCGGTCCCAGTCCTCACCCAGCAGGCGACCGACTTCGCGCGTGCGCGTCATCCAGTAGTCACGTTCGCTGATGCGGCCGGCCTGCATCTCGCACCACAAGGGATCATGCTCGGGATCGAAGGGCCCGCGCCAGGTGAGCGTGCCGGGGGGCAGGCCGAGCACGTGCTCGGTCTGGGCGTGGGTCTCGAACAGCGTGCGCGTGACGACACCGCCGAAGTCGAGCACCAGGGCCTGCGCGCTCATCTCATGCCACCGCCAGGCCCGTCGCCGCCGGCCGGGCGATCAGGCCATCGTCGACCCAGCGGTCGAAAACCTGCAGCGCGGCAGCGGCGAAGCTCGCATCGTTGATGTGCGCGTCCAGCTCGACCAGTTGCGTGCCGGGCTGCACGCTGCTGCGCAGTTCATCGACCAGAGCCTGCAGGCCTTCGGGATCGTGCAGCGGCTGGCCGATGCGATCCCAGCCCTCGACGCCCTGCGTGGGCAGCAGCAGCGCGGTCGGTCCACGGGCCCGGCCCAGGCGCTCGGTGACCGCGCGGGCAATGCTGCGACGCATCGGCGGGTCGATGCAGACCGACGCGATGAGGCGGTTGTGCATGTGCGACGCACGCCCCTGGAAGCGTGCCGGCAGCTCGGCCCAGGCCGCGTAGTCGACCATGTCGGTGGCACCCGGGGCCACGATCTGCGGCACACCGGCGCGGCCGGCACCGAGCAGCCGATCGGCGCCCGCGGTGACACACGAGCCCCCCAGGTGGTTCACAAGTTCCTGCAGGCACAGGTCCATCACCGCAACGAAGCGGCCTTGCGCGGCCAGCGTCTCGAAGGCGTGCCCGCCCATGCCGGTGGCGTGGAACACGGCCAACTCGTAGCCGCGCCGCTCGAGTTCGGGCTTGAGCAGCTTCATGTAGCCAAGCACGCTCGAGCCCAGCGAGGTCATGCCGACCATCGGGCGCTGCGGGTCGGGCTTGACCACACTGCGGCAGGCGCCGATGACCGCACCTGCGGCCTGCGACAGCGCCGAGCGGCACAGGCTGTTCAGGCCGTACAGGCCGCCGGCCCACAGCACCATGATGAGGTCAGGCGCGATGCGCTCGGCCGGCAACAGCGGTGAATAGGCAATCGTCGACAGCAGCACCTTCGGAAATCCCAGCGGCAGCCCGAGGGCGACATCGAGCGCGAGATCGGTGCCCATGGTGCCGCCGAGCGCCAGCATCCCGTCGATTCGACCTTGCGCCTGCAGTTGCAGCGCCAGCAGCGAAGCGCCTCGGGCCATGGTGCGCATCGCGCTGTTCTCGTCGCCGCTGGCGGCGGTTTGCTGCAGCGTCATGCCGGCCGCAGCGGCAACCTCGGAACTTGTGATGTCGGCAATGTCGGCCTTGCCGCTGCCACCCCCGAGTACACCGACGTCCATCACCAGCGCATGACCACCGGCGTGCTCGATGCACTGGCGCACAAAGGCGATCTCGTCGCCCTTGGTGTCGACTGTGCCCAGCAGCAGGATCGTTGGGGGTTGCATTGCAGTGCCTGTTCTGGCAGCGTCAGAGCGAAGCGTCGACCGCCGCGAACGACGCTTCAAGAATGTCGACCAGGTGATCGATCTCTTCGCGCGTGATGATCAGCGGCGGCGACAGGATCATGTTGGGCCCAGAGATGCGCACCATCGCACCGCGCTGGTAGGCCTGGCGCGCAACCCGTTGCGGAATGTCGCTGCTGCGCGCCATCGGCGTGCGCGCGGCCTTGTCCGACACCATCTCGATGCCGCTCATCAGGCCCTGGCCGCGCACGTCGCCGACAAAGCTGAATCGCTGCGCAAAGTCAGCCAGGCGCGCCTGGAAATGCGCGCCGACGCGCGCGGCATTGCCGACGATGTCCTGCGTCTGCAGCACGTCCAGCGTGGCCAGTGCAGCGGCCGCAGCCACCGGGTGGCCGCTGTAGGTGTAGCCGTGCGCGATCGTGCCGGCGCCGCTGCTGTCCGCCAGAAAGGCGTCGGCGACCTTGTGGCTGAGCGCCGTCGCGCCCAGGGGCACATAGCCCGACGAAATGCCCTTGGCCAGACACCAGATGTCAGCCTTGACGCCCCACAGGCGGGTGCCGAACATCGCGCCGCTGCGGCCGAAGCCGGTGACGACCTCGTCGGCGATCAGCAGCACCTTGTTGCGGTCACAGACCTCACGCACCAAAGGCCAGTAGTTGGCCGGCGGAACGATCACGCCGGCCGAACCCTGGATCGGCTCGGCGATGAAAGCCGCCACTGTGTCGGCGCCCTGGAACTGGATCTCGCGCTCGAGCAGGTTGGCGCAGATGCGCGCCAGCTCTTCGGGGTCCTGGCTGTAGGGGTTGTGATACAGCCACGGGGTGTCGACGTGAAAGCAGCCCGGCATCAGCGGCTCGTAAGCGCGCCGGATGTTGCCCAGGCCATTGACCGACATGCCGCCGAAATGCACACCGTGGTAGCCCTGCTTCAGGCTGATGAACTTGCTGCGTTCGGCCTGTCCCTGCAGCTTCCAGTACTGGCGTGCGATCTTCAGCGCACCTTCGACCGCATCGCTGCCGCCGTTGCCGAACATCACCGCGGCCACACCGTCCTCGGCCATCAGCTTGACCAGGCGCGCCGACAGCTCGATCGCGCGCGGATGGCTGGTGCCGCGAAAGGTGTTGTAGAACGGCAGTTCGTCGAGCTGCGCCACGATGGCGTCGCGCACCGCGCGGTTGCTGTGGCCCAGGTTGCTGCTCCACAGGCCGGCCACGCCGTCGATCATCTTGTGCCCGTCCACGTCCCACACCCAGCAGCCTTCGCCGCGCACGATGATGTCGGGCCGGCTGCTCTGCATGGCCCGCGGGTGCGCCATCGGGTGAAACAGAAAGCGCGCGTTGTCCTGCTTCAGCTGTTCGACGTTCGACATGACGGTCCTCGCTGCGATCGGGTCAGGCGGGCACACCCACCGTGATGGTCTTGACTTCGGTGAAGTGCAGCAGGCCTTCGGCGCCCATCTCCTGGCCGACGCCGCTTTCCTTCCAGCCGCCGAAGGGCAACTCGGGCTGCGAAACTCCGAAGTGGTTGATGCCCACCATGCCGGCCTCGATCTCCTCGCCCAGCCGATGCGCGGTGTGCAGGTCACGCGTGAAGGCGTAGGCGCCCAGCGCGTAGGGCAAGGCGTTGGCGAGTGCGATGGCTTCGTCCAGTTCATCGAAAGGCTGGATCAGCGCGATCGGCCCGAACGGTTCGCGGCGCTGCACCAGGCTGTCGGCCGGGGCTTCGGCCAGCACCGTGGGCTCGAAGAAATAGCCGGGCCGCTCGACGCGCCGGCCGCCGCACAGCAGCCGCGCGCCCAGGCCGAGCGCATCGTCGACGAAGCGCTGCATCTCGTCGACGCGGCGGCTGTGGATCAGCGGGCCCATCTGCGTCTGCGCATCCAGCCCTGGCCCCAGGCGCAGCGCCTGTGCGCCGGCGCTGAACTGTTCGGCCCAAGGCGCATAAAGGCTGCGGTGCACGTAGAAGCGGATCGGCGAGGCGCAGACCTGGCCGGCGTTGCGGAACTTGGCCGCCAGCGAGCTCTTCAGCGCGAAGGCGGGGTCGGCATCGGCACACACAATCACCGGTGCGTGGCCGCCGAGCTCACCCGTGAAGCGCTTGACACGCTCGGCGCACATGCGCCCCAGCAGCTTGCCGACCGCCACCGAGCCGGTCAGCGAGGCCTTGCGGATCGCGTCGTGATCGATCAGCGTGGTCGACACCTGCTCGGGGTCGCCGCAGACCATGTTCAGCGCTTGCGGCGTCACACCGGCATCGAGAAAGGCGCGCACCACCAGCATGCAGCTCGCCGGCGTTTCCTCGGCCGGCTTGATGATGACGCTGCAGCCCGCTGCCAGGGCGCTGCCCAGCTTGCGCGCCGGCAGGTTGACCGGGAAGTTCCAGGCCGTGAACGCCGCCACCGCGCCGACCGGCTGACGGATTACCGACTGCGACAGGATGCCCGCCACGCGTGGCGGCACCAGCCGGCCATACAGGCGCTTGGCCTCTTCAGCCTGGAAATCGATGAGGTCGGCCGACAGCATCACCTCGCGCAGCGCCTCGGCCAGCGGCTTGCCCTGTTCCAGCGTCAGCACCTGCGCGATCTCGGCCGCACGCTGACGCAACAGCTCAGCCGCACGGCGCACGATCTGGTAACGCTCATGCGCCGATTGGCGCCGCCAGATCGCGAAGCCGCGCGCGGCAGCGTCCGCTGCCGCATTCAGTTCCGGCACGCCGGCCAGCGGCAGCGTGGCCAGCGTCGACCCGTCGGCCGGATTCACGACCTTGCGCTCGCCACCAGAGGCACGGCGCAGCCACTGACCGTCGACATGCAGCGCGAGCTCGGGGTAGTTCATCGGCGGCGCACCGTCCTGTTCAGGGTTTGGCGTCGACGACGCCCTGCCGCGAAAACAGCACGGTGCTGCCGTCGACGGCACCGATCACCGCGGTCAGCGACAAGCGGTCGGCGCGTGCTGCGGCCTTGAAGGACTTGCCGCCGTCGCTGCTGCGCAGCAGCAGGCCATCGGCGCCGACCGCCACCAGGTCGGAACCGACCTGGGCCATCGCGCTGATCGATGACGTGCTGCCGGTTGTCAGCGCGGTCCAGCTTCGGCCATCGTCGACGCTGCGAAACAGCGAACCACGCAGGCCGGCAGCAAACAGGCTGCCGTCCGCGCCGGCCAGGCCGGTCCACAGCGACCCCTTGTAGCCAGTCGGCAGGTAGACCCAGTTGCGGCCGAAATCGTCGGAGCGCAGCAGGTTGCCCTTCTCGGCCGCCGCATACAGGCGGCCCTTTGCATCAGCGAACAGCCCGTAGAGGTTCAGGTCGGCCTTGCTGGCGCCTTGTGGCAGCGGCGGCGTGACGGTCTGCCATTGGCGGCCGCCGTCTTCAGTGAGCAGCAGCAGCGACCACAGGCCGACGGCTACACCGCGCTGCGCGTCGAAGAAGTGCACCGCAAACAGTGGCCGATCGGTCGCCACGTCGCTGCGTTGCAGGGCCCAGGTCTCGCCGCCATCGTCGCTGTGCAGGATCGCGCCCCAATGGCCGACCGCCCAGCCTTTCTGGGCATCGACGAAGGCAACGCCGGTGAGCGTCGAATCGATCGGCACCTTGCGCGCCTGACGGAAGGTCTTGCCGTTGTCGTCGGACAGCAGCACCACCCCGTGGTCACCGACGGTGACGATGCGTGCACCGGCCCGGGCGGCAGCCAGCAGCATGGCGTGCCTGGCGTGGTCGCTGTGCTGCGCCGCGACCAACGGCAAGGGTGCCGCAGCCGGTGCCTGCGCGAAGGCCGGCTGCAAGCCGGACCACAACAGTGACAGCAGCAACAGCAGTCTGGCGGAAAACAAGGCGTGGCCCATCACTATCGCTCAGTGCTGCAGCAGCCCCGGCGCATGCGCCGGCCGACGCCGCGGGAACAGGCGTTCGAGCCAGACCGCGAACGCCGGCAACACGGTCATCGCCATCACCATGTTGACCATGAACATGAAGGCCAGCAGCTTGCCCATGTCGGCCTGGAACTTCAGCGCCGAGAACGACCAGGTGGCCACACCGACCGCCAGCGTGATGGCGGTGAAGATGGTCGCGGTGCCGACCTCGAGGATCGAGTGCTCGAGCGCCTTCACGATGTCCTGGCCGCCCGCCAGGTGCAGCTGCAGGCGGTTGTAGATGTAGAACGCATAGTCGACGCCGATGCCCACCGACAGCACCATCACCGGCAGCGTGGCGACGGTCAGACCGATCTGCAGCTCTTTCATGAACCAGTAACCGACGAAGGTGCCGATGGTCAGCGGCAGGCAGCAGGCCAGCACCGCACGCAGGTCGCGGTAGACCAGCAGCACCAGCACGGCGATCGCCGCATAGACGTACAACAGCATCGGCAGCTCGCTGTGCTCGACCTCTTCGTCGATCGCCGCCAGCACGCCGGCGTTGCCGGCGGCCAGACGGATCTTCACGCCCTGCAGCACGTGCGTGGCACGGTAGGCCTTGACCGCGGCGATGACGCCGTTGATCGTGCTCGCCTTGTGGTCGGTCAGGTAGAGGTGGACAGCGGTCATGCTGCAGTCCTTGCGCATGGTTCCGGGCACGCGGCTGATCTCGGTGGCCAGGCCCGCGTAGTTGGCCGGGTCGATGGGCACCACCGCCATCTTGGGGTTGCCTTCGTTGTAGCCCTCGTTGTACTGGCGCAGCTGGCCGGCAAACGAGGCGATCGACATCACGCCGGGCACCGGCTGCATCGCCCACACGAAGCGGTCCTGCTCGACGCCGATCGCCACCTTCTCGCAGCTTTCGGGCGCGGCCTCGAAGACCACGCTCAACCAGTCCAGGCCGGTGTCGTAGTGGCTGGAGATCGACACCGCGTCGCGGTTGAAGCGGGCATCGGCGCGCAACTCGGGTGCCCCGGGCTGCAGCGTGCCGATCACGCGGTCACGGCTTTGCCATACGGCCGCGGCAAACACCACCGCCGTGACGCCCAGCACCAGCAGCGCATTGCGCGGCTCGGCCACGCGCGCCAGGGCGCGCAGCCAATGCGCGCGCTGGTCGCGCTTGATCACGGCGCGCTCGGCATAACCGGCGTCGAAGCGGAAGTACGACGCGGCCAGCGGCAGCATCACCAGGTTGGTGACGATCTTGTAGGCCACGCCGAGAGACGCGGTGATCGCCAGCTCGCGCACCATTGGGATCGGAATCAGCAGCAGCGTGATGAACGAGACGAAGGCCGTCACCAGCGCCAGCGCGCCCGGGATCAGCAGGCCGCTGAAGCTGTCGCGGCAGGCATCGAAGGTCGTGCGGCCCTGCGAGATGCGGCGCACGATGAAATTGATCTGCTGCACGCCGTGCGACACGCCGATCGCGAACACCAGGAACGGCACCAGCACGGCCAGCGGGTCGAGGCCGAAGCCCATCAGCCTGAGCGTGCCGAACTGCCAGACCAGCGAGGTCAGCGAGCAGCCGATGGTCAGCAGCGTGAAGCGCAGCGAATGGCAGTACCAGTAAACCGCCGCGGCCGTCAGCAGCAGCGCGAACAGGCAGAACTCGAGCACCGCCGATGCGCCGTCGGCGATGTCGCCGATCTGCTTGGCAAAGCCGATGATCTGGATCTCGTAGTCCGGGTTCTCGAAACGCGCGCGCAGCTGCTGCTCGAGCACATGGTTGTAGTCGACGTAGTCGATGCGCACGCCCTTGGCGTCGAACTCGTTGAGCTCGGCGGTGATCATCGCGCTCGTCTGGTCACGCGCCACCAGCGTGCCGACATAGCCGCCCAGCGTGGTCGTGCGCGCGATGCCTTCGATCGCCCGCGCGTCGAGCTTGTCGGGGGTGACGGTGCCGGGGATGATCGGATCGGCGCGAAAGCCTTCCTCGGTGATCTCGTTGACGAAGGAGTTCGGCGTCCACAAGGACTGCACGCTGCCGCGCGACACATAGGGCAGAAACATGACCGCCTGCGTCACGTCGTACAAGCGTGTCAGGCCGGGCTTGCTCCAGATCGTGCCCTGCCGAGCCCGAACGACGACGGTCAGCCGGTTGGCGCCCAGCAGGTCGTCGCGGTACTGCTTGAAGGTGTCGATGTACTCATGGCCGATCGGCATCTGCTTTTCGAAGCCGGCGTCCATGCGCAACTGCAGCGCGAACCAGCCCATCGCCAGCGTCAACGCCGCCAGCACGCCCAGCACGGCGGCGCGATGGCCGAACAGCAGGTTCTCCAGGCGCTGCAAGCCACGCAGCAGCGCAGAAGCGCCGGCCGTGGCGGGCGCGCGAGGGCCGGCGTCGCTCATAGGCGATGACGGAAGCGGGCGGGTTTGCCGTTACTCATGCAGACCCGCGCGTTGGCGTCAGAAGTTGCGCGACAGCACCGCGCCGAAGAAGGAACGGTCACGCAGCGGCTGGTCGAACACCGAGGAGCCACCCCAGAACTTGGCGTAGTTGATCGCGAACTGCCAGGTTGCCGGGTTGCGGATGAAGCTGACGGTCAGGTTGACCGACTTCGCACCCTTCATGAACAGCCCTGACAGGTTGGGCGTGTAGCCCGAGATGGCCTGGAAGTAGTAGATCTCCGGAATGACCTGCCAGCCCGGAATGACCGAGCCGTCATAGACCCAGCTGAAGTCGAAGTTGATGCCCGCCGAGGTCTTGCTGCCCTTGGCCATCGGCGCGCCCGAGGGGTCGGCATCCTGGCCCCAGCCCCATCCGCCGGCAGTGATCAGGTCGTCGCCATAACTCTGCTTGAGGTTCGGGTAGCGGATCACCACCAGCTCGGACAGCAGCGTCGCGGTGTCGGCACCCAGCAACTTCAGGATGCCGCCGCCTGTGCTCGGGGTCAGGCTGAGCAGGCCGGTGAGCGCCCATTGAAACCGCTTTTCATCGACCCAGCAGTCACCGTTCTGCGAGCTGCAGCCGCTGGTCGCGGCGTTCAGCGCGACGGCATCCTTGGGCCGGTACGACAGTTCGGTGCCGATGGCCCAGTCGCCGAGCGGGAAATTGGCGCTGACACCCAGCATGCGCCGGTCCTTGGCGTAGGTCCAGCCGACTGCCCCGGTGTTGTTGATGTTGACGCTGAAGTTCGGCGTCTTGTCGTGGAAGTTCATCGCGTACAGGCCGAGGTTGAGTTGGGTCCCCTCAGGCTGATACCGCATCGCCAGGCCCCACTGGCCACCGTTGCCCGGCTTGACTTCGTCCAGACCGTAGGCGGCATGGCCCCTGCCCAACCCGTTGACGACCGACCAGTAGCCGCCGGTGGGCGGGAAGTAGCTCGCGTTCCAGTTGGTCTGCACGTAGGCTTCGAGGTTCAGGCCATGCCCAAGTCCGCTGGCGATGCTGATCATCGGCGCCGGCAGGAAGACCTCTTTCAGCTGAGTGCCGGGCTGCGACAGGCGCATGATGTCCATCGCGTTGGTGCTGTTGATGCCGCCCGGCAGGAACAGGCTCTCGCCCCAGCTGATGACCTGATTGCCCACGCGCACGCGGGCCTGCTGGTCGCCGAGCGCAAAGCTCTTGCTGACCCAGAAGTCGAGCAGTCTGGCCTTGAAACGCAGGTCGTCGCGCGCCTCATCCGACAGCCCGTCGGCCGCGGGCGGCGGCGGCACCGAACTGCTGATGCCGGTCGTGCGCGTGGCGGCAAAGTCGCGTACCCAGTTGACGCGGCCGAGAAAGGTGATGTCGCTGGGCAGCTTCAGCAACAGCTCGTGGCTGCCCTTGAGGTAGCCGGTGAACAGGTCGCCGCGGCCGTAGTTCAGGTTGCCTTGATCGCCGAGCATCGAGGTCGGCGCCAGGCAGCCGGCCACGGCGCCGCCGTTGGCATCGACGGCGCCATCGGTGATCAGGCTGCAGCTCGGCGCTTTAGCGCGCACGCCCGCGCCCAGCGAGAGCGTCGAGTCGAAGTTGCCGCGCACGCTCTCATTCTGGAAGGTGAAGGCCTGTGCGCCCCCGATGCAGGCCATGAGGGCGGCCGCTGCGGCCGGCGTGAGCAGGGCTCGTGCTGGATTCATGGATCGGTCTCCGTTGGGGTTGCGGTGATCGGCGGGCGTGTCAACGGTCGCTGATCGCGCGCAAGTTGTCGGATGTGTAGAAGCTGGCCTTCATGCGCGGGCTGTCACCGGGCTCGGTCAGCCAGCGCACATCGCTGCCGGTACCGGCAGCGTGCATGTCGAACACGTAGCGGCCCTCGTTCAGGTTGTATTGCACGAAGGCCGAGACGTCGCAGGTGCCGGTCTCGTAGACCGGGATCAGGAAACCCTCGCGCACCTTGGCCAGCTTGCCCTGCGCGTCGTAGTCGTCGGCCAGCACCATGTTCCAGCTGTCCTCGTCGAGGAAGTAGGTGCGCTTGGGCGCGGTGTGGCGCATGCCCTTCTTGACCGTCGCCTCGACCACCCACACGCGGTGCAGTTCATAGCGGCGCTGGGCAGGGTTGATGAAATCGGGCTTGGCGATGTCCTCGAACTTGCCCTTGAAGTTGTAGGCACCGAAGGCGTTGTAGGGCACGTACAACTCTTTCTTGCCGACCAGTTTCCAGTCGAAACGGTCGAGCGTGCCGTTGAAGACAAACGGCTCGTCGAGCGTGTACTGGTTCTCCATGCCGATCTGCGGCGAGTCGTATGAATAGGTCGGCATGCGACGCACTCGGCGCTGGCCCGGAAAGTAATAGAAGGTCTCGCTGCCTTCCTGGTCCAGGAAGTAGGTGATCGACAGCGCCTGGCCGGCCAGCGCGGTGGGCGAGCTGTAGGCAAAGTAGGCGTAGTACTCGACCTGCGGCAGCTTGGACAGCAGCGTCGAGCCCTTCGCGCCCCAGGGCATGTAGGCGGTGAACTCTTGCCCGGCACGAATCCATTCGGTGCTGCCTTTGCGCGGCGACACCGAGGTCACCACGTTCTTGTAGTCGATGCCGATGCCGCGGTAGCGCATCTTCGCGTTCCACATCGCCTCGATGCCGGTGGCAGGCATCGCAAACGGAATGCCGGGCACCGTTGCTTCCTTCAGCCCCCAGCCGTCGGCGGCCAGCTTGCCGGTGCTCACGCTCGCCTTCGTGTTCGCGGCGACGAAGTCGGGTGCACCGCAGCTGCGCCGCGTCGGGTACACCTGCATGCTGTAGCCCTTGATCTGCTTGAGCATCGCGAGCTGGCCGGGCGACAGGTGCTCGGCGTACTTGTCGGCGTTGGCCGCATCGATGGTCAGCGTCGGCTTGTCATCCTTGTGCTTGAAGTGCTCGCCACGCAGCTTGCCGTACGACCAGCCGCTCTGCTGCACCTCGTTGCCCGACCAGGCCGGAATGCTGCCGTCCTTGTTGCCGGCCCTCTCGGCGCCCAGCGGCGTCAGTTCGGCACCGAGCCGGGCGGCATCGGCGGCCTGCGTGCCCGGGCTGGCGGCAAACAACGCCAGGATCAATGATGAGAAGGCCAGGACTCGGGGCTTGGGGTGGATCACGTGGTCTCCTTCAGGGGTCGATACCGATCGATCGGATCCGGGTGCGCGACGTCGGGCGGCATGGCCGATCGAGCTTGCATGCTAGGCCGCGGGTGCCGCAGCGGTTATCCGAATCCAGCAGCATCTGAAGTCAACTCGGGGGTCGTGCGGCGTGTGTGCCGCTCAACGCCACTCGAGACTCGCGCGGCGTGGGCGCGCGTCGCGCTCGTTGCCGTTTTCGGATAGCGGCGGGTCAGGCTGCAACCTATGATGCTTGCTCCAGCGGCCCCAGGGTCCGCGCATCGGAGCCAAGGCATGAGCGCTCGACTTTTCCGCGGCGCGGCACAACAGGTCGCGCGCAATTTGCTGGCCGCCGCGGTCGTCGCCGTGGTGCCGGCGGCCCACGCCGACTTACCGGCTGAGCCCGTGACCATGGTCAAGCTCGCACCGGTCGACCCTTACCGGCTCTACATCGGCGACCCGGCGATGGGCCACCTGGTCGATGGCCGCACGCATGTGCTCGACGGCACGCAGCTGCGCTACCTCGGTCTGCTCGGCACCGGTTTTGCCGCCGCCACGGCGCTGTCGCCGGACCGCCGAACGATCTACGTCGCCACCACCTACTACAGCCGGCTGCAGCGCGGCGTGCGCACCGACGTGGTCGAGGTCTACAGCGCCGACGACCTGAACTTTCAGCATGAGATCGTGATCCCTGCCAAGCGCGTGACGAGCGTGCCGATGCGCGCTCTGTCGGCCACCAGTGCTGACGGGCGCTGGCTGCTGCTGCAGAATGCCACGCCAGCGACCTCGATCACCGTTGTCGACCTGCAGGCGCGGCGGGCCGTTGCCGAGGTGCCTGCGCCGGGCTGCTACGCCGTCATCCCCTGGCCCAGCCAGCCACGGCGCTTTTCTTCGGTCTGCGGTGACGGCACTTTCGCAACTTTCGATCTCGACGACAAGGGCGCACTGGCAACCAGCAGCGTGAGCAAGCCGTTCTTCAACGCCGACAAGGATCCGGTCTTCATGCACTACGAGCTGGTCGGCGACCGGCTGACCTTCGTCTCGTACCACGGCGATGTCTACAGCCTCGACCTGAGCGGCGCCGCAGCGACGGCTGACCAAGCCTGGACTCTGCTCGACCCAGCGTCGCGCAAACAAGGCTGGCGGCCCGGCGGCTACCAGCTCTTCGCGATCGAACCCGGCAAGGGGCAGCTGTATGTCGGCATGCACGACAAGGGTGCCGAAGGCACGCACAAGAATCCGGCCAAAGAGATCTGGGTCTTCGACCTGCAAAGCCGCAAGCGCATCGCGCGCCTGCCAGGCCAGACCGCGGTGTCGATGAACATCGCGCGCACCGCGCAGCCACGGCTGTTCGTGCTCAGCGGTGCCGACAACCGCATCGTGTCGTTCGATCTGAGCGGGCCCAAACCACCGACCAAGCCGCTGGCTCGCTCGTTGCCGGTCGGCGATACGCCGGCCTTCGTGGGGATGTGATGATCGTCTTTCCCGCCATCGATCCGGTTTTTGCCAACGCTGCGGCTGCCGGCCTGGGCGCGGTCTTGCTGCTCGGCGCGATCGACAAGCTGCGCGAGCCCGCGATGTTCCGCGACGCGGTCGAGAACTACCGTTTGTTGCCTGCGGCGGCGGTGCCTGCGCTCGCCCGCGCGCTGCCCTTGTTCGAAGCGCTGGCGGGCGCCTTGCTGCTGCCCGGCAGCACGCGGCCGCTGGGTGCGCTGCTGGCACTGGCCCTGCTGCTGCTGGTGACCGCGGCAATCGTGATCAACCTGCTGCGCGGCCGCGACCGCATCGATTGCGGCTGCGGCGGCAATCTGCACACGCCGCTGGGCATCGGCCTGGTGCTGCGCAACGGCGTCCTGATGCTGCTTGCGCTGGTTGCAGCGGCACCGATGGCGGGCCGCGCCGTCGTCTGGCTTGATGTTGCCGCTGCAGGATTTGCCACGCTGTTCGGCCTGGGCCTGTACTTCCTGGTCAACGCCATGCTGAGCCACAACGCCCACCTGCTCGAGCTGAGGAACTCGCCATGATGCAAGCCCTGATCGTTTCCAACGTGCTGCTGTGGGTGGCGGTGCTGTCGCTGCTGGTGGTGGTGATCGCGCTGTCGCGCCAGATCGGCATCCTCTACGAGCGCATCGCGCCGATGGGTGCGCTGATGCTGGACAGCGGCCCCAAGGTCGGTGATGCGGCACCGGTCTTTGTGCTGCCCACGCTTGACGGCGCCGAACTGCAGCTGGGTGCGCCGGCGCCACGCAGCACGCTGCTGTTCTTCCTGTCCCCGACCTGCCCGGTCTGCAAGAAGCTGCTGCCGATCCTGAAGTCGGTCAAGAAGGCCGAGGGCGAGCGGCTTGAGATCGTGCTGGCGTCCGACGGCGATGCAGCACAACACCGCGACTTTCGTCGCCGCGCCGAGCTCGGCGCCTTCCCGTACGTGCTGTCGGCCGAGCTGGGCATGCGCTATCAGGTCGGCAAGCTGCCCTATGCGGTGCTGGTCGACGAGGCCGGGCGCGTGCGCGCCAAGGGCCTGGTCAATTCGCGCGAGCAGCTCGACAGCCTGTTTGCGGCACACGAACTCGGCGTCGCCTCGGTGCAGGACTACCTCGGTTCCTCGCGCATGGCCAAGGAGCAGGCATGAAGCGGCTGTTCGATTTTCTCGACCAAGCGACCGAACGGCGCGTGCGTGCCATCGCCAGCGGCACCTCGCGCCGCAGCGCGCTGCTCAAGGTCGCCAAGCTGATGGTGGGTTCGGCCTTCACGCTGCCGGTGCTGCCGTTCGACCGCAGCTCGCAAGCCCATGCTGCCGGGGCAAAGGGCGCCGGCAAGCCGGCCAAGGCCGCGCCCAAGGACACCGATTGCGACTACTGGCGCTACTGCGCGGTCGACGGCTTCCTGTGTTCGTGCTGCGGCGGCAGCGCAACCACCTGCCCGCCCGGAACCACCATCTCCAAGGTGTCGTGGATCGGCACCTGCCACAACCCGGCCGATGGCAAGGACTACCTCGTCAGCTACAACGACTGCTGCGGCAAGACCAGTTGCGGCCGCTGCTTCTGCAACACCAACCACGGCGACCGCCCGGGCTATCGCATGGGCGCACACAACGACGTCAACTGGTGCATGGCCGACGACAGCGCCGTCTACCACTGCACGGTGTCGGTGATCGTCGGGGTGCCGGAGAAGTCATGAAGGCGGGCGCAGCACTGTTGTCGCTGGCCGCGCTGATGCAGACGCTGCCGGCCACTGCGGCGCAGGATGCGGTGCGGGCGCGCAGCAACTACATCCACCACTGCACCGGCTGCCACCTGATGGACGGCAGTGGCGTGCCGACCAAGGGCATCCCATCGATGCGCAACACGCTGGACCGGTTCCTGCAAGTCAAGGGCGGCCGCGAATACATCGTGCAGGTGCCCGGTGTGATGAACTCAGCCCTGAACGACGGCGACATCGCCAACCTGATGAACTGGCTGCTGCCCTATGTCACGCCCAGCGGTCTGGCGCCTGGCATCAGGCCCTACAGCGCAGCGGAGATCGCAGGCCTGCGCAACTCCCGGCCGGTCGACTTCGATGGCACGCGGCGTCGCCTGGTCAGTGAGCTGCGCAAGGCCGGCGTCACGATCGCAGAGTAAGGGCGGGCTCGTTCACGCTCGGGTTGCTGTCGTTCCTGTGGTTCATCAGCGCGAAGCAAAGGCGCCGCAACAGGCATCGATCAGGCTTCGCACCTGCTGCCAGGCACCGGCTGACGCCGGTATCGCCATCAGTTCAAGATAACGGCGCAGGTTTTGCCCCATCGCTTCGCGCGGCAACAGCGCGCGGCCCATCACAGGCAGCGCCTGCGCCTGCTCGAGCAATCGGCATTGCTCAAGGTACTCGAGGTCGAGTTCGATCGCGGCAAGCCGTCGCCGCAAGTCCAGCAGCGTGTCGTCGGGCAAATCCAGCGGTGCGGATTTCAGCGCGCGGCGCACCTGACGCACAGGCTGGATCACCTCGGTCTGCCAGCGCTTCAGCGCGGCCATCGTGGCGCGCAGGCTGCGCTTGTCCACACTGCGCCCGCCCTCGCCCAGCCAGCAGCAATACAGCAGCACATTGGTATCGGTACCGCAGCCGTCCTGCAGCGCCAGGCAGGCCGACTCGACACCGGGCAAGCGGTACACCCGCAGCGAGTAGCGCCACAACGGATTCTGTTTGCGAGCGGGCAATGCAGCGTGGGCCATGGGCCGCTCAGACGACGTGCAGGCTGCCCTGTGCGGGCTTGTCGTGCCCATGCCCCGTCCAGCGCTCGAACAGTTGATGCTCGATGCCGACCTGGTCAAGCGCCTTGCCCAGGCTCTGGTGGATCAGGTCCATGATCGTCTTCGGCCGATGGTAGAAGGCCGGCATCGGCGGCAGGATCACCGCGCCGCAGTCCGCGGCGCGGCGCATCAGGTCCAGATGGCCTTTGTGCAGCGGCGTTTCGCGCACCATCAGCACCAGCTTGCGCCCTTCCTTCAGCTGCACGTCGGCGGCGCGCACCACCAGGTTGGCGGTGAATGAGTTGGCAATCGCCGACAAGGTCTTCACGGTGCACGGCGCCACGATCATGCCGCGTGTGCGAAACGACCCGCTGGCCACGGCCGCGCCGACGTCGCGGTTGTTGTAGACGACATCGGCCAGCGAGCGTACCTCGTCGAGCGTGAGGTCGGTCTCGATGCCGAAGTTCATGCCCGCGGCCTCGCTCAGGATCAGGTGCGTAGGCTGGCCGAGCGTCTTCAGGATGCGCAACAGCTCGACGCCGTAGATCACACCGGTGGCGCCGGTGATGGCGACGATCAAGGGCAATGGTGCCGAGGCTTGCATGGTGTGGGGTTCCTGCTTTGAAAGGACGCCGGCTTGATTTCAGGCACCGACCATCGCCCGCGCGGGTTCGACGGCATCGAGCACGGTATACCCGGCGCCTTCCAGCGCGCCGGCCACGTCGGCCACGTCACAGCCTTCGAAACGAAGCACGAACATCCTGCAGGCGCCGCCGCCCGGTATCTGCACCGGCGCCGCGTCGGTCTGATGAAGAATCGGGTACAGCGCATGCAACTCGGCACCTGCAGCCTCGGCCACCGCGGTGATGCGGCCCAGCACGCCGGGGCCGGGTTCGACACCGGCCAGCGTGATGCCGCAATGCTGTTCGAATGCGCCCAGGCAGTGCGCAGCCACCTGGAAGATCTCGTTGGCCGAGATGATGCCGACGATGCGTGTACCGTCGAGCACCGGGAACTGCGCCACACCCAGTTCGCGGCCCAGAACCAGGCAATGCTGCATGGTGTCGCCGGCCTGCACGGTGGCCGGGTTGCGCACCATGACGTCACGCACCTTCAAGCGCGTGACGAAGTAATTGAACTCGTCGGCATCCTGTGTGCGCAGCACGAAGTGGCCCATGCGCAGCAGGTTGGCGCGCGTCACCAGCCCGCGCAGCCTTCCGGCGTCGACCACCGGCAGCGCATGCAGATTGTTTTCACTGAGGATTCGCTTGGCTTCCGAGACCAGCATGTCGCCCGCGATCACCACCGGGTTGCCCTGCATCCAGTTGCGCACGATCATGTCTGCAAGGCCTCTTGGGTTGCCGCTGCGCCTGCGCGCTTGCGCGGCGCTGCCCCGGTGGCGTCGAACAGGCGCACGAACTCGTCGACAGCGGCACGCGCGAACTGCGGCGTATACAGGTGCAGCGCCACTTCCTGGATTCTCTCGGGTGCGTCCAGCCTTTCCTTCAATCGCGCCACAAAGGCCGCATCGGCAACCGGGTCGTAGATCGGCCGCCCTGGCCGGTCCAGCGACGACCAGCCTTCCAGCGGCACCAGAAAAGTCCACGGCCCCCTGGCACGATTGAGCCGCTCGGCAATCACATCGGCGACCTGCCGCAATTCGTCCGCCGTGGTGCGCACCTGCACGCGCAGTGCGTCCTGCACGTACTGCGGCCGGTCCCGGGTCTTCTCCAGCATGTCGGCGCGACCGCCGTAGGACAGGATGTCCAGCCCGCACGGCGCCAGCACCATCGGGATGCCGGCCTCCACCGCGGCCAGCAGCCGGTCAGGCCCGGGGTCGCGGTTGCCCTTGAACAGGTGCTCGGCGACACCGCCGATGCACAGGTCGAGCACGCCCTGGAAAGCGCCGTCGCGGATCATCTCCTCCATCGCCTTGTCGCCCTTGCCCTGCGCGTGGCACACGACGGGCGTGAAGCCAGCCTCTTCGAGCATGCCGATGGCGCTTTGCACCGCCATCTCGCCGAAGCCGAAGGACGAGATCGCCACACAGGGCTTGTCGAAGTGGAAGTCGGTGCCCAGCGTCATCTCGACCATGCCGCAGATGGCGCCGATCGCGTTCACGATCTGCGCCTTCAGCAGCGGGTTCATCTTCACGATGTCGAGCACCGTGTGGTGCATCGTGATGTCGCGCGTGCCGACGTACTTGTCGATGTAGGCCGGATGCGCCGCCATCGGCGAGGCCATCAGCTTCGGAAACCCGAACGGCAGCCGCCGCATGATCGAGGTCGCCACCAGCGTGGCCGTGCCGCCGCCGATGCCGACGATGCCGTGCACACGGCCCTGCCGCAACAGGTCGTCGACGATCGCCGACGCGCCGGCGATCTGGTTGTTCGTCGCCGTGTCGCGGTCGCTGCGGTACTTCTCGCGCACCACCTCGATCGGCAAGCCGCCGCGCAGTGCCACGTCCTCGGTGCGGATGTCACCGGGGAACGGCGGCGGCTCTTCCATGCTGAAGTCGAGCAGGATCGGATCGTGGCCGCGCCCGGCGATCAACTGCTTGACGAAGACGATGTCCTCGCCGCGCGTGTCGAGGTTGCACACGATGACGATGCCCTTCTTGTCGCTCATGTCGTTGCAGCCTCCGGGTTGACGACGCGGTGCGGTGCCGAGGCTATTTGGCGCCTTTGGCGCCTTTCACATCTGGTCGGGTGAGCCGGTTGATCATGTTGGCCACCGGGCTGCTGCCCGCAAAGCCGTACTCGTTCCAGCGATCTGACACCTTCTGCAGCACCGCGCGGTCCATGAAGATCTCGTTCGGCTTGTCCTTCCATTCGAAGGGCGTGCAGGCGTCCATGATGATACGGCTGGTGATGTCGCGCGCTTCGATCGGCAGCCCCGGGTCAAGTGGCGTCGAGCGGCCGCGGTCGATGATCTGCACCGAGCGCTTGGGGTCGAAGCGCGTGGCCAGGGCCCACCACACGCGGTCCCAGTCGTCGGCCTCGATGTCGTGGTCGACCGTGATCACGCCCTTGACGCCGTAGTGCCCGGTGGTGCTGGCGATGACGGCGTTGCCGACATGGTTGGAATGTCCCGGGTACATCTGCTTGACCGACACCACCACCCAGAAGCGCCCGCAGGCTTCGGGCGGGATGTACACGCTCTGGATGCCAGGCACCTTCATCGTTTCCAGGTCGTGCCACAGCGTGGCAGTGCGGTTCAGCGACTGGATCATGTGGATGTCGTTGATCGGCTTGCCCACCGTGGTGGCCCACATGATCGGCTTGTTGCGGTGCAGGATGCGCTTGATGCGCAGCACCGGCTTCGGATAGTCCTTGCCCTTGTTTCCCGAGTAGTAGCCGGTGTATTCACCGAACGGCCCTTCGTCCATCAGCTCGTTCGGGTCGATGAAACCCTCGGCGATGATTTCTGCATTGGCCGGCAGCGTCAGGCCGGTGAGGTCGGACTTGAAGACCGGCACCGGCCGCCCGCGCAGCGAGCCGGCAATGTCGTACTCGTCGAGCTGCGCGCTGACCAGCGTCGACGACGCCAGGAACAACACCGGATCACAGCCCACGACGGCAGCCGCGGGCATCAGTTCACCGCGTTCGGCGTACTTCTTCATGTGCATGTCGCCATGCTTGCCCTTGATGATCTGCGAACCCAGGATGTCACGCCCGAGCACCTGCGATCGATAGGTGCCCAGGTTGGTCCAGCCGGTATCCGGGTCCTGCGTCACCAGAAAGCCTGCGGTGACGAAGAATCGGCCGCCGTCATCGGGGTAGAACCACGGCACCGGAAACTTCTCGATGTCGATGTCGTCGCCGGTGATGACGTTTTCCATCACGGCCGGCTTGTCAACGAAGACGGGCTTGACCATCTGCTTGGTGGTCAGCTTCATCCACGATTTCGACAGCTGGCTCATCGACAGCGACGGGTCCTGTTCGAGCGCGATCGCCAGACGCTGCGAGGTGGTGAAGGCGCTGGTGAACACCGGGATGTCGTAGCCCTTGACGTTGTCGTACATCAGCGCCGGGCCCTTCTGCTCCTCGTTCACTTTCGAGACGTGGCAGAGCTCGTACTTCCAGTCGACCTCGGTCTTGACGTGGTGGACCTCGCCGTGCGCTTCGAGCGCGTCGATATAGCTGCGCAGGTCGTCGATGGGTTTGACTTCGGTTCTCGCGTCCATGGGTGCTCCGGTCGATGCGTACTGGGGTTGGCGGTGGGTTGACGGGGAAACGGATCTAGCCGACGCGCTTGCCGGCCAGCATTCCCGAGAGGATGTAGTCCATGGCCGAGCCGCCACTTGCGGCATGGGCCGATGCCTGTTTGGCGCTCCACACCGTTTCCGGGCGCGCCTGCAGGATGAAGATGTTGCCGCCGGCGGGCAGGTCCTTGTCGATCGCCCATTCGATGTCCATCGGCTGGCCATAGTGCTTCTCGATGCGCTTGCCCATCCAGGCCAGCTCGGTGATCTCGTCGTCGATCAGTGACTGCACGGTCTGGCGCTCGAAAGGCACTTCGGTGGCGCGCGAGCATTGCGCGCGCGCATCGACGGTGTAGCAAAGCTCTTTTCTCGACACCACGCGCTCGATGATGTCCAGCGTGATCTTGTTGACCACAAAGTGGTCGGGCGTGACCTCGCCCGAGACCACGGATTCACCAAAGCCGAAGTTCGAGTCGATGACGATCACCGACCGGTCGCCGTTGGCCGGGTGGATGGTGAACATCACGCCGGCGGTGTAGGCATTGGCCATCTTCTGCACACCCACGCTGATCGCCAGGCCGTCGTCGGAAAAACCCTTGTTGGCGCGGTAGGCGATGGCACGCGCGGTGTACAGGCTGGAGATGCAGCGCCGCATGTGCTGAAGCACCTCATCGATGCCACGCACCCACAGGTAGGTGTCCTGCTGGCCGGCGAAGCTGGCCCCGGCCAGGTCTTCGGCGGTCGCGCTCGAGCGCACCGCCACCGGCACACCGGGCATGCACGAGCGCAGTGCCAGCTTGCGGTAGCACTCGGCCACCTCGTCCTCGATGTCGATCGCGAAGGGCTGCGCCTCGATCAAGGCGCGGATGCGCGCGCTGATGGCTTCCAGCGCTTCGAGGTCGTTCGCATCGACATGCGCCAGCTGGGCGCGCAGTTCACCGTCGATGCCGCCATCGGCCATGAAGCGCCGGTAGCCTTCGGTGGTCAGCGCGAAGCCCGGCGGCACGCGCACGCCGGCGTTGATCAGTTCGCCCAGCGACGCGCACTTGCCCCCCACCAGCGGCACCGAATCGCGGCGGCAATCCTCGAACCAGCACACCGCCGGCGCGCGGCCGTGCAGCCGCGGCCTGGCGACCGCGCCGATGCTCGAGACCACGGCGATCATCGAAGCCCCTTCGCGTCAGCGCGTGATGGTCACAGCGCCGGTCGAGCCATCGACGCGGATCATCATGCCGGTCTTGATGATCTTCGTCGCGTGACCGGTGCCGACCACCGCCGGCATGCCGTATTCGCGGCAGACGATGGCGGCATGGCTCATCACACCGCCAACATCGGTGATGCACGCGCCGATCTTCGCGAACGCCGGCGCCCACGACGGAGAGGTCGTCGGCGCGACCAGGATCTCGCCTTCTTGCAGCTGCCCGACCTCGCTGACGGTGCGGCACACGCGTGCCTTGCCCTCGCGGATGCCGGGGCTGCCGGCAAAGCCCTTCAGTTCGGTGATGGTGTCCGGATCCTTCACGTCCTGCACCGCGGCCCAGTCAGCGAGCGACTTGTTCGTCACGCCCCACAGCACGATCGTGAACGGCTCCTGGATGACCTCAGGCGCGATGCCGATGGCGGGCGGCGGGCTCCACTCGGCAAACTTGGCCATCACGCCCTTGCGCCAGACGATCTCCTTGGGCCAGGTCTGCGTGCCGCGCGGCGTGACGCCGGTGGCCCAGGCGGTGACGATGTCCCACAGCGCCGACTTGATCTCGTCGCGCTTGAGCAGCCAGACGTCCTCGACGTCCTCGATCACGCCATGCTCCTTCATGATCGCGGCGACTTGGCGCATCTTGTTCCAGAACACCGAATGGAACCAGTGCTCGACGTAGAAGAGATGGTTCTCGACGTACGGGAACACCGTCTTCGCGCAACCCAGCAGCTCGTCGAACTGCTTGCGGTCGGCCTCGGTCTCGATCAGATCGCGGTATTCGGCCGTGATGCGGTCACGCTCGGCGCGCACCTTCTCGGTCGGCCGGTCGATCGAAACACCCTGCTTGATCTTGCCGATGTAGGTGGCGATGCCCGACAGCGGCACGTTCATCTGGTCGTTCCACGAGCGGTCGTGGTGGAACCAACCGGTGCCGGTGGAGATGTTGAACCAGGGCTCACGCGCCAGGTTCAGCGACGTCAGCCATTCCACGCCCTTGGGCAGCTTCTTCAGCGCGGCCTCGACCACCGTCCATTCCGGGCTGAAGCAGACCACTTCGTCCACACCCAGTTCGACCGCCTTGCGCGCCAGCTTCTTCAGCTGTTCGTCGGGCTCGTACATGATGACGTCGATGCCCGAGATCATCTGTGTCACGCGCTGCGGTGGAATGCTGGGGAAGAGCTTCTGCACGAAGTCGAGGAAGAACACGTAGGCCGCGTAGCCCAGGTTCAGGAACTCGAAGTGGTACTGCCAGCACTTGATGCCCAGATTGATCAGGTCGTCGTAGTTCTTCAGCAGGTGGTAGCCCTGCGATTCACCGAGCGCGTCGGTGACGACCGACATCGCCTCCATGTCTTCCAGGCGCGGGATCTGCAAGGCCTCGAGCTCGCGGATCGTGGCCTCCATCTTCACCTTCCACTTGGCCTCGAGCGAATCCCAGTTCTTGTAGTAGTAGCCGGCGCGCTCCATGAAGTTGGGCACGCGGCGTCCGATCTCCTCGGGGTCCTTCACCGGCACCGGCGAGATGTAGACGTAGCCGTTGATGATGCGGTGGTCGACACCACGCACCGGCGGCACCATGAAGATGCGGTTGTTGAACTGCGACAGCGCCAGGAACCAGGCCTCGTCCCAGATGGTGTCGAAGGGGTACAGCGGTTCCGGGTAGTGCAGCCCGTCGTAGAACCAGAAGGTGTCCTTCTCGTACTGGTGGCGCACCGGATCGTCGCTCACGAACTGGTACTGGTACGGGTACATGCGCTCCCAGCCTTCGGTGCCGGGAATGGTCTGCGCCTTGACCTCGTGCGGAACGGGGAACTTCATGTCTTGTCTCCTGGCCGATTTCGGTGATCGCCGCTGCGCGCCATTGAAGTCGCCGCGCCCGCCGCTGCCTTCGGCTTTGCATATGCCGTGCCAGCTGATCCGCTCACACCGCAACCCCGACGCGTTGCCAAGGGACTGGCAGGCAGCGCTGCGTCGAACCGCCATCGCGGCCTGCATTCGGTGCTTCATCAATTGATGAGACACGGTGCTGGGTCCGACTCGATCTGTTCAATTGGTGAAGCGCCGGCGCAAGCCACCGCACTTACCCTCGCCTGCCACGGCGATCGCGACGGAGTTGGCCCAAGTCAAGGCGGCATGCCGGCGTCGAACCTAAAAGCAGTCCTTTGGACACTGGCGAAGCCATGGCCAAGTTGCTGAGCATTGCGCGCTCGTCAGGCGACGACTTGCGCGCGCAGGTGCGCTTCTGTCCCGAGACCGGGCAGATCTGGCTGCACGAGCACCGCATGCTGCTGGTGCATGCCGAGGCGCAGGGGCTGCTGCGCAAGGAGCTGATCGACTCGCTGGGCATGGACCGCGCGCGCGGCTTGCTCACGCGCATGGGTTACGCGTCCGGGCTGCGCGACGCCGAGTTGGCCTGCACGCGCGCCGAGCACTGCAACGACATCGAAGCCTTCATGACCGGGCCGCGGCTGCACACGTTGGAAGGCATCGTGCGCGTGACGCCGGTGCGGCTTGAGCTCGACCGCGCTGCAGCACGCTTCTACGGTGAGTTCCTGTGGGAGAACTCCTGGGAAGGTCAATGGCACCGGCACCACTACGGCATCCACAGCGAGCCGGTGTGCTGGACGCAGATCGGCTACGCCTGCGGCTACAGCTCGGCCTTCATGGGCCGGCCCATCCTGTACAAGGAAGTCGAATGCGCCGGCATGGGCCACGACAACTGCCGCATCATCGGCAAGCCGGTTGAAGAGTGGGACGACGCTGCCGAGCACACGCGCTACTTCCGTCCCGAATCGATCGCCGACCAGCTGATCGAGCTGCAGACGCAGGTGGTGCAGCTGCGCTCGACGATCGCCGACGCCGACGCCGACAAGCTGCCCGACGACATGATCGGCATCTCGGCCGCCTTTCGCGCCGCCTATGGCTTGCTTGAACGCGCGGCGCGCACGCACGTCACGGTGCTGCTGCTGGGTGAAACCGGCGTTGGCAAGGAGCGTTTCGCACGCGCGCTGCACGAGATGGGGCCGCGCCGCGGCCGCGCCTTCGTGGCGGTAAACTGCGCCGCCATTCCCGGCGATCTGGTTGAAGCCGAGCTCTTCGGCGCCGAAAAGGGTGCCTACACCGGTGCGCTGGTCTCGCGCCCCGGGCGTTTCGAGCGCGCCGACGGCGGCTGCATCTTTCTCGACGAGATCGGCGACCTGCCGCTGTCGGCGCAGGGCAAGTTGCTGCGCGTGCTGCAGGAAGGCGAGATCGAGCGCCTGGGCGGCCTGCAGCCGCGCAAGGTGAACGTGCGCGTGATTGCGGCGACCAACGGTGAGCTGCACCGCATGGTCAAGACCGGCAGCTTCCGCGCCGACCTGTACTACCGGCTGAACGGCTTCCAGGTGACCATTCCGCCGCTTCGCGAACGCAGCGAGGACATCGCGCTGCTGGCCAAGAGTTTCCTCGCCAAGTACAGCGCGCTGCATGCGAAGAAGTTGCGCGGCTTCACCGACAAGGCCAAGCGCGCGCTGCTCAGCTACCCGTGGCCGGGCAACATCCGCGAACTGCAGAACATGGTCGAGCGCGGCGTCATCCTCGCGCCCAGCGGCGCGCGCATCGAGGTCGAGCACCTGTTTTCCCCCTGCGCCGGCGAGCAGGCGCGCGAACTCGGGCTCGACCGCGGTGGCAGCCTCGACCTGCAGAGCGGCAACTCGATACAGGCCTTGTGCGAGTCGGTGCTCGGCGGTTCGGCCACGCTGGATCAGATCGAAGCCCTGCTCATCGAGACCGCCGTGGACAAGGCGCGCGGCAACCTGTCGGCGGCGGCACGCACGCTGGGGCTGACGCGAGCGCAGCTGGCCTATCGGCTCAAGCAGCTGCAGGTAGAAGGCGAAGCCGACGCGGCGGTCGATGGGCAGCCATCGAGCGCGGTGCGCGGCCCGCTGTGACGTCGCCGGCATTGCCGCCGGCCGTGGCGGCTTACCTGGACGATCAGCACGTGATGACGCTGGCCACCAGCGGCGCCGACGGGCCCTGGGCGGCCGCGGTGTTCTACGCGCGCCGCGAGCACGAGCTGTTGTTCATGTCGTCACCGCAAAGCCGGCACTGCCGTGATCTGTCGGTCAACCCATGCTGCGCCGCCACGGTGCAGGCCAACGAACGCGACTGGGTGAAGATCAAGGGCGTGCAGCTGCAAGGCAGGGTCAGCACGGTCGACGCCGCTGACCAGGCGCACGCCTTGGCACATTACGCCGCCAAGTTCCCGCTCGTCACCTCCAGCGCCACGGCGCCAGCGGTCATCGCCGCGGCCATGGCCAAGGTGCACTGGTACCGGTTGCACATCGAACGGCTGTTTTTCATCGACAACAGCCGCGGCTTTGGCCGCCGCGAGCAGATCGACCTGGACCGAAGTCGTCAGGGTCGCGTGCCGGGCGACCGGGTTCAGGGCTGATGGTCAAGGGGATCTCGCGCCGCAAGGCGCTGTCGAGCGTGGTGGCGTTCGGCGGCGTTGCCGGCTTGCTGGGCACCCAGGTCCGCGGCGAGGCCCGCCGCGCCCTGCCCTCGGATCGCATCCGCCCACCGGGCGCGCTGCGCGAGGCCGAGTTTCTCGAGGCCTGCCTGCGCTGCGGCTTGTGCGCGCAGGCCTGTCCCTACGACACGCTGCACCTGGCCGACCTGGGCCAGGCGGTGCCCGCCGGCACGCCGTATTTCGTGGCGCGCCGCAGCGCGTGCGAGATGTGCACGACCATTCCGTGCGCGGCGGCCTGCCCGAGCGGGGCGCTGCGACCGTCGCTGAAGAACATCGACGACGCCACGATGGGTCTCGCCGGGCTCAGCACGCCCGCGCGCTGCCTGAGCTACACCGGCGCCGCCTACTGCGACAGTTGCTATCAGGCCTGCCCGGTCAAGGGCCGGGCCATCCGCATGCAGCCCGGACGCACCAGGCGCGGCGGCAACTTCACGCCGCTGGTCGATGCCGGGCACTGCACCGGCTGCGGCCGCTGCGAAGCCGCGTGCGTGCTTCAGGGCGACGGTGCAATCACTGTGCGCGCCAACCATGACTCGCAGCGCTGAGACCCGCACCCGAGTGCCGGCGTCCACGCTGCGGCCAGCACGTTCCTGGTGGCGACGCAGCCGCTGGCTGCTGGCCCGTCGCGCCAGCCAGTTGCTGGTGCTCGGGCTGTTCATGCTCGGGCCCTGGGCCGGGCTGTGGCTGGCGCGCGGTACGCTGGCATCGAGTGAACTGCTGGGCGTGCTCAGGCTGACCGACCCTCTTGTCGCGCTGCAGACGCTGTTCGCCCGCCATGCGCTGGAAAGCAGCATGCTGGTCGGCGCGGCCATCGTCGCGGTGGTCTATGCCATCACCGGTGGACGCAGCTATTGCGCCTGGGTCTGCCCGATCAACCCGGTCACCGATCTCGCCGCCTGGCTGCGCACGACGCTGCGGCTGCGCACGCTGTGCGGTGGCGCCCGCCCCGACCGCCGCCTGCGCTATGCCGTGCTGGGGCTCGCGCTGGCCCTGTCGGCGCTGCTGGGCAGCGTGGCCTGGGAGACGCTGAACCCGATCACGCTGCTGCAGCGCACGCTGGTGTTCGGGCTGGCTGGCGGCTATGGCGCCGCCCTGGCGGTCTTCGCATTCGACCTGCTGGTGCTGCCGCGCGGCTGGTGCGGCCATCTGTGCCCGGTGGGCGCGTTCTACGGCCTGCTCGGGCGCGCGGCGCTGTTGCATGTCAGCGCCGTGCAGCGCGACCGCTGCACGGCCTGCGGCGACTGCTTTCGCGTCTGCCCCGAACCGCAGGTGATCGCGCCGGCGCTCCATGGCGCCGCCAAAGGGCACTCGCCGGTCATCCGCAGCGCCGACTGCATCCGCTGCGCGCGCTGCATCGACGTCTGCGACGAAGCGGTGTTCCGCATCGAGCTGCTGCCGCGTTCAGGCCCGAGATCGGATTCAGTGTCAGGGCCGTGACGTTCCGGCGCCGCGGCAGCGCAACCGGGCGCGATCCAGGGTCTGCGACGGCAGCTCGGAAAACTGCTTCTTGTAGTCGGTCGAAAAATGGCCGAAATGCCAGAAACCCCAGCGCACTGCGGCGTCATAGACGCTCAACTGGGGATTGTCGCCGCGCGCCAGTTCGCGTCGCGCAGCATTCAGCCGCATGGCCTTGATGTAGCGTGCCGGGCTCAGGCCCAGCACATCCTGAAAACAGTAGCCGAGCTTGCGCGGGCTGGCACCGACGCGGTTGCACACCTCGAACAGCGTCGGTGGTTCGTCGGGCCGCGACAGCATCAGCTCGCAGGCGCGATCGACGATGCGCTTGCGCGCACCGGCGCAGTGGATCTGGTCGCTGCGCTGTGCGCCGGCCATGGCTTCGAGCAGATGGATCAGCAGGTTGCTGCGCAAGCGCTGCTGCACATCGGGATCATGCAGCAGCCAGGGCCGCTCGGTCGCCAGACGCACGGTGTCCAGCAGCAGCGCGCGCCAGGGCGCCAGCGCCGTCTCGGGCGGTGTCATGCCCAGCAGCATGTCGGGGCGCAGCATCGGGGCCAGATCGGGCATGCTCTCGGCCGCTTCGTGCAGCGTGTGCGCGTCGACGACCAGGCCCGCGACCGTGCAATTGGGCGGCGTGCACAAGTCGAGCTCGGTCGTGTCGCAGGTCAGCAAGGTGCCCACGCCGGCGCGGATGCCGTTGATGCACAGCGCGCCCTCGCCGCTGAGCATGGTGCCGATGCCGAAGGAATCGGGCAGCAGGTGGCCACGCTGGCGCAGACGGCGCGTCGTCGTCTCGACGAAGATCTGCATGCCGGGCCAGCGGATGTCGGTGAAGCTGCCTTCGAACGAACCACAGTCGAGCTGGTCGTAGTGCAGGCTCCAGTCCTGCAATTGCTCGGTGTGCACATCGATGTCGGTCGTGCGCGTGCGTCGAACCACGATCGCCGGCTCAGCCCGCTCGCACTCCGGCGGCTGACTGTGTGACAGGACGGGATCGGGCGTCATGCTGTGTCGAGGTGCGAGTCCGCGAACGCGCGCGATTCAGGGCAACAGCAGCGTGATCACTTTTTCCTCGGTGTAGGCATGCACACCGGCAAGGCCGCATTCGCGGCCGATGCCGCTGCTCTTCATGCCGCCCCAGGGCAGGCGCGGATCGATCGGCGCCCAGCAATTGATGCCGACGGCACCGGCCTTCACCGCATGCGCGACCTTGTGGCCGCGTGTGATGTCGTTCGTCCAGACGGTGGCGCCAAGGCCGTAGACCGAATCGTTGGCCAGTGCAATGGCCTGTTCTTCGGTGTCGAACGGGATCACCACGCCGACCGGACCGAAGATTTCCTCGCGCGCGATCGTCATCGAATTGCTGACGTTGGCAAACACCGTGGGCCTGACGAAGTAGCCGGTGCCATGTTCGGCGACGCCGCCGACGAGCACCGTCGCACCTTCGTCGAGACCCTTCCTGACGTAGCGGTTGACACGATCGAACTGCGCCTTGCTGGCCACCGCGCCCATGTTGACGCCGGCCTGGGCTGGATCGCCGACCTTGATCGACGCTGCCGCGCCGGCCAGCGTCTTCGCAAACTGATCGGCAATGCCACGCTGCACCAGGATGCGGGACCCGGCGGCGCAGACCTGGCCCTGGTTGAAGAACAGCCCCATCGCGCAACCTTGGATCGCCTGCTCGAGCGAGGCGTCGTCGAACACGATCTGCGGGCTCTTGCCACCGAGCTCGAGCGCAATGCGCTTGAAGCTGTCGCCGGCGGCGCGCTGGATCAGGCGTCCGACCTCAGGGCTGCCGGTGAAGGTGATCTTGTCGACACCCGGGTGCACACACAGCGCGTGGCCGACCACTTCGCCGACGCCGGTGACGACATTGACGACACCATCGGGTATGCCGGCCTCCTGGCACAGCGCGGCCAGGTGCAGGGCCGACAGCGGCGTCTCCTCGGACGGCTTGATGACCAGCGCGCAACCGGCGGCCAGCGCCGGCCCGACCTTCCAGCTGGTGATCATGAAGGGCGTGTTCCACGGCACGATCGCACCGACCACGCCGACAGGCTCGCGGCGCGTGTACGACAGCGTCTTGATGCCCATGTAGCCGGCCGTGGGGATGCTGCGGCCCTCGATTTTGTCGGCCCAGCCGGCACTGGTGCGCAGCGTGCCGATGGCGTTGGGCAGGTCGAGCAGACGCGGCTCGATCGGCGGGCGGCCGATGCAGCTGGCGTCCATGTCGGCAATCTTGTCGGCGTCGCGTTCGACCAGATCGGCAAGCTTGTTGATCAGGATTGCGCGCTGTGAACCGGGCATCGTGCTCCACGCACCGCCATCGAGCTGTGCACGGGCGGCGGCCACCGCGGCATCGATGTCGGCCGCAGTGCCCCGCGCCGCGCGGGCGTGCACACGTTCTGTGATCGGGCTGATCAGGTCCATCGTTGCGCCGTCGGAGGCGTCGCGCGATCGACCCTGGATGAAGTGTTGCGAGGTCTGGCTCATCGATCTCTCCGTGCGATGGCGAGGCGGCCCGACGGGAAGCCCCTTGAGCGCTCAGTGTGGAGATCGACCCTGGCTTCGTCCATCGCGTGGATACGCGATAGGGTTTGTACGGCGATGCCCGGGCCTGGTCGGCTCTTGCGTCTGCGGGCCTGGCCGCGCCGGTCAGTGATGACCGTTGTTCGAACCCGCGGGCAGCACCGACGGGATCAGCACGATCAGGTCACGCATCAGCTTGGCCGTCGAGTTAACGCCCAGCTTCTCGCGCATGCTGCGCAGGTGGTGGTCGATCGTCGACGCCGAGCGGCCGAGCTTGCGCGCGATCTCCTTGTCGCTGCAACCGGCAAGAACCAGGTGTGCCACGCGCAACTCGGCGGGCGTCAGGCCGCGGCATTCTTCGGGCCTTTGCGCAGCGCCGGCTCTGCAGGCGGCCCGGTCGCTGTCGGCACTCTCGACACTCTCAACCGTGAGCCGCCGCGCTGCGGCAAGGATGGGCGCGATCACGTTGCGCGCCACGTTATCGAACTGCGTGCATTCGTCGGCACGCCATGCAGCGCCTGCCACTGCGTCGACACACATCAGCCCGACATCGCCCTGCGCGTCACGCAAGGCCACCGCCAGCTTTCGGCGCGTGCCCGCGGCGAACAAGGCAGCGCGCAGGTCGGTTCCCAGGCGGCGATCGCCGCCCACATCGTCGAACACCACCACGCGCGATGACTCCCAGACGCACGCAATGCCGGGGTCGCGCGCGTCCATGGCGGCGCCGACCACGCTGGGCAGCATGACATCGGCGCGAACAAGCTCGAACATCGGTCGGTAGCAGGCGTCCTGCGCGCTGGAGAACCCCGCGTCGATGCGGTGCGCGGCTGTCACCGACATCAGCCAGCGGGCGCTGGCCTGCCAGCAGGATTGCGGATCGTCGAGGTAGAGCAGCATCTCTGCCGCAAGGTCGCGCTGCTGCCGTGCTTCGACACCGCCCTTGCCGCACAAGATGCGATCACGCAGCACCCGCTGCGCTGCCAGCAGCTCGGCAGGATCGACCGATGTGCTCAATGTCGACTCACGATGGCACTTTGAACCCGCCGGGGCTGCCGGCATGCAGTGGGTTTGCGAGGGTGGCCATTCCGGGGCTGCGACGCCCTGCGATGACCTGCGCTGCAGTCTGACATAGCGCATCCACCTGTGCGCGAATCCGGGCCCGATGCAGATCGCATTGGTCCGACTATCCCCAGGGGATTTGAACAAGATCAAGTTCTCGCGGCCGCGAAGGCGTCCAGCGCGTTCAAACCTCGCAACGCTTTGCGCTCGATCGTGCAGATGCCTCAGCCGGGGTTATCCCGAAAGGGCGCCGAATGGGCGCAGCCGTGGCCGGCTTGAGACCGATTCAGCCCAGCCCCAGCAGCCGCATGGCGTTGTCCTTCAGGATCAGGGGCTTGACCTTGTCCTTGAAGCCGGCCTCGTCGAAGTCCTTCATCCAGCGCTCGGGCGTGATCAGCGGGTAATCGCTGCCGAACAGCATGCGGTCCTTCAGCAGCGTGTTGGCGTACTGCACCAGCTGCGGCGGAAAGTACTTCGGGCTCCAACCCGACAAGTCGATCCAGACGTTGGGCTTGTGCAGGGCCAGACTGAGCGCCTCGTCCTGCCAGGGCCAGCTGGGGTGGGCGACCACGATCTGCATGTCGGGGAAGTCGATCGCCACATCCTCCAGCAGCATCGGGTTGCTGTTCTGCAGCCGCAGACCGCCGCCGCAGCGCATGCCGCTGCCGATGCCGCTGTGCCCGCTGTGAAAGATGGCCGGCAGCTTGTGTTCGGCAATCACCTCGTACAGCGGCCAGGCCATGCGGTCGTAGGGCAGAAAACCCTGCACCGTGGGATGAAACTTGAAGCCCTTGACGCCGTGTTCGGCGATCAGCCGCCGCGCCTCGCGCGCGCCCATCCGGCCCTTGTGCGGGTCGATCGAGGCGAACGCGATCATCATGTCACTGTTTTTTCTGGCGGCTTCGCAGATCTCTTCGTTGGGGATGCGACGGCGGCCCAGCTGGGCTTCGGAATCGACCGTGAACATCACCAGGCCGATCTTCTGTTCGCGGTAGTAGGCCACCGTTTCTTCGATCGTCGGCCGCCGGTTCGACCCGAAGTACTTGTCGGCCGCACGGTCGTATTCCTCGCCGTAGTTGTCGAACGGGTTCCAGCACGACACCTCGGCATGGGTGTGCACATCGATGGCGATCAGCGAGTCGGTTTGCATGGGCAATCTCTGTTCAGATCATGAACCAAATGAACGGGCCGAGAAGCGGCGATGCCCATTGTGATCGGCAGACGTTTTCGCGACAAGGTTCGGGTTTGTCCCGATCTGTTGCTTCATGACTTGAACTATCTTTGCGACCCGAGGAAATTCAACATGACTGCCGATTTTGCCCCTGCCGCCGGTGTTCTGTCGGCCTTCGACCAGCTTCAGGTGAGCATCGGCGGCATCGTGGCCCACGTTCGGCTCGCGCGCCCGGCCAAGCGAAATGCGCTGTCCGATCGCCTCATCCAGCAACTGCACACCTGCCTCGTCAACCTGCCCGACGACTGCCGGGCGGTGGTGATCAGCGGCGACGGCAGCCACTTCTGCGCCGGACTGGATCTGTCGGAGCTGAGCGCGCGCGACATCCACGGCGCGGTGCTGCATTCGCGCATGTGGCACGCCTGCTTCGACGCCATCCAGTTCGGCCGCGTGCCGGTGGTGGCGGCACTGCATGGCGCGGTGGTCGGCGGCGGGCTCGAACTGGCGGCGGCCTGCCACATCCGCGTGGCCGACCAGACCACGTACTACGGCCTGCCCGAGGGCCAGCGTGGCCTGTTCGTCGGCGGTGGTGGCTCGGCCCGCATTCCGCGGCTGATCGGCGTGGCGCGCATGACCGATCTGATGATGACCGGCCGTGTCTTCGACGCCGACGAGGGCCTGGCCTGCGGGCTGTCGCAATACGTGGTGGCCGAGGGTCAGGCGCTGGCCAAGGCACTGGCGCTCGCCGAGCGCGTGGCGCACAACGCCCCGATGAGCAATTTTGCGGTCATGCACGCGCTGCCGCGCATCGCCGACCAGAGCCAGAGCGAAGGCCTGTTCACCGAATCCCTGATGGCCGCGGTGGCCGCCAGCACGCCCGACGCGCAGGACCGGATGCGCGCTTTCCTGGACGGGCGTGCGGCCAAGGTGGTGAGAGGCGGATGAATGCTCTGGCGCGCTACCGCGACGCCCATGTCGGCGGCTGCGTCGAGGCCCTCATCGAGCAGCGCGCCGACGGCAGCACGCTGCTGCGCTCGACCGAGGCACTGCGCTGGTTTCCAGCCCGCCTGAGCGACTGCCTCGAACAATGGGCGGCCGAAGCGCCTGCGCGCACGTTTGCCGCCCGCCGCGGCCGCGATGGCGCACTTGCCGGCGAGTGGCAGCGCGTCAGCTACGCGCAGATGCTGCAGCGCGCGCAGGCCATCGGCCAGGCGCTGGTGGATCTGGGCCTGTCGCCCGAGCGCCCGCTGGCCATCCTGTCGGGCAACGACCTCGAACACCTGTCGCTGGCGATGGGCGCACTGTGGGCCGGCGTGCCTTATGTGCCGGTGTCCACGGCCTATTCACTGGTGTCGCAGGATTTCGGCAAGCTGCGCCACATCCTGCGGGTCACGCAGCCCGGCCTGGTGTTCGCCAGCGGGCCCGAATACGCCAGGGCCATCGCGGCGACCGTGGACGCCGGGGTGCCACTGCTGATGACCGAAGGTGGCGTCGAGGGCCGCGCGGTTCGTGCTTTCAGCGAACTGCTCGACACCGAACCCGGCCCGACCCTGGCAGCGGCGCACGCGCGCGTCGGTCCCGACAGCATCGCCAAGATTTTGTTCACATCGGGATCGACCAAGCTGCCCAAGGGCGTGATCACCACGCACCGCATGCTGTGCGCCAACCAGCAGATGCTGCGCCAGTGCCTGGGATTCCTGGCCGACGAGCCGCCGGTGCTGGTCGACTGGCTGCCCTGGAACCATGTCTTCGGTGGCAGCCACAACGTGGGCATCACGCTGTACAACGGCGGCACGCTGTACATCGACGACGGCAAACCGACGCCCGCGGGCATCGCCGAAACCCTGCGCAACCTGCGCGAGATCTCGCCCACGATCTATTTCAACGTGCCCAAGGGTCTGGAAGAAATCGCACGGGCGATGGACCACGACACACAGTTGCGCGACACCCTCTTCAAGCGCTGCAAGGCCTTCATGTTCGCGGGCGCCGCACTCAGCCAGGCGGTGTGGGACCAGATGGATGGCCACGCCGAAGCCGCGGTGGGCGAGCGCGTGCGCATCATCACCGGCCTGGGCATGACCGAGACCGCGCCCAGCTGCACCTTTGCAGTGGGCACCGATGTCGCGTCAGGCCACATCGGCCTGCCGGCGCCCGGCGTCGAGGTCAAGCTGGTGCGCGACGCCTGCACCGGCGACAAGACCGAGATCCGCTTTCGCGGCCCCAACGTGATGCCGGGCTACTGGCGGCTGCCTGAAGAGACCGCGGCCGCGTTCGACGACGAGGGCTTCTACCGCAGCGGCGACGCCGCACGCTGGATCGACCCTGCGCAACCACCACGCGGCCTGCTGTTCGACGGCCGCACGGCCGAGGACTTCAAGCTGTCCAGCGGCACCTTCGTCAGCGTGGGCCCGCTGCGCGCGAAGATCACGCTGCTGGGTGACCCCTGCGTGCAGGACGCCGTGATCACCGGGCTCAACCGCGACGAAGTGGGCGCCCTGCTCTTCCCGCGCGCCGACGAATGCCGCCGCCTGGCCTGCCTGCCCGCGGCCACACCACTGCCCGAGGTGCTGCACCATCCGGCGGTGCGTGCCTTCTTCCAGCAACTGGCCGACCGCCTGTGGCGCGAGGCCACCGGCAGCGCCAGCCGCGTGACCAGGCTGCATGTGCTGGCCGAGCCGCCATCGATCGACAAGGGCGAAGTCACCGACAAGGGATCGATCAACCAGCGCGCGGTGCTGCAGCACCGCGACGCCCTGGTCGAGGCCCTGTACGAAGGTGCCTCGTCCGACCCCTTCCTGATCCTTCCCAACCCCAGCTGAGGAGACAGCACGATGAACATCCAGGGTCAATCGGCCTTTGTCACCGGGGGTGGCTCGGGTCTGGGCGAAGCGGTGGCGCGCGAGCTGACCCGCCTGGGCGCCAAGGTGACGGTGTTCGACCGCAATGCCGAAGGCGCGCAGCGTGTGGCCGGCGAGATCGGCGGCCTGGCCACCGTGGGCGACGTGGCCGACAGCGACAACGTCACGGCGGCACTGGACGCGGCCACCGCCGCCCACGGCGTGCCGCGCATCGTGATGAACGTCGCCGGCATCGGCAAGGCCAACCGCATCGTGCAGAAGGACGGCACAGCGTCGCCGCTGGAAGACTTCGAACGCGTGTTGCGCGTCAACCTGGTCGGCACCTACAACGTGGCGCGGCTGGCGGCGGCGCGCATCGTGGCGCTGGATGCGCTGGCCGATGGCGAGCGGGGCGTGATCGTCAACACCGCCTCGGTGGCGGCTTTCGACGGCCAGGTCGGGCAAGAGGCCTATGCCGCCAGCAAGGCCGGTGTGGTCGGCATGACACTGCCGATGGCGCGCGACCTGGCGCAATGGGGTGTGCGCGTGTGCGCCATTGCGCCGGGCCTCTTCAAGACGCCTTTGCTGGCCACGTTGCCCGAGGCCATCCAGCAGTCGCTGGCGGCGTCGATCCCGTTTCCCAAGCGGCTGGGTGATCCAGCCGAATTTGCCGCGCTGGCGGCGCACATCGTCAGCAACGGGCACCTCAACGGCGAGGTGATCCGCCTTGACGGTGCCTTGCGCATGGCGCCGCGCTGAGTTCCACTTTCACCCCGTTCCCGCTCAACACCTGTACAGGAGACAACGATGAAGCTGTTCCGATTCAAGACCCTGGCCGCCGCTGCGGCCGCTGCGCTGCTGACCGTGCCGGCGCTGGCCGACGTCAACGTCGGCGTGACGATCTCGCTCACCGGCCCCGGTTCGGGTCTGGGCATCCCTGAGGGCAAGGCGTTCAAGCTCTGGCCATCCACGATCGCCGGCGAGAAGATCAACCTGATCATCCTCGACGACGCCACCGATCCTGGCAAGGCGGTGGTCAACGCGCGCCGCTTCGTCACCGAGGACAAGGTCGACGTCATCGTCGGTGGTTCGGTCACGCCGACCACAGCCGCGGTCGCACCGATCGCCGCCGAATCCAAGACCACGCAGATCACGCTCGCGCCCGTGGGTGTACCGGCTGACCAGGTGCACTGGGTGTTCCGCCTGCCGCAGAGCTTTGCGGTGATGGCCTTCCCGCTCGTCGAGCACATGAAGAAGCACGGCGTGAAGACGGTCGGCTTCTTCGGCTACACCGACGGCTACGGCGAATCGTGGCTGAAGGACTTCGGCGCGCAAGCCGAACAGGCCGGCATCAAGGTGGTCCTGTCCGAGCGCTTCGCGCGCAGCGACACCAGCGCGACGCCGCAGGCGCTCAAACTGGTTGCGGCCAACCCGGATGCGATCCTGATCGCGGCCTCCGGCTCAGCCGCGGCGATGCCGCACAAGGCGCTCATCGAGCGCGGCTACAAGGGCAAGATCTACCAGACCCACGGCGCGGCCACGCCCGACCTCGTTCGCATCGGCGGCAAGGATGTCGACGGCAGCTACCTGGTCTCGGGCCCGGCGGTGATGGCCGAGCAACTGCCCGACAGCCATCCGTCGAAGAAGGCCGCGACCGACTTCGTGACCACCTTCGAGAAGGCCTACGGCCCGGGCACACGCAACCAGTTTGCCGGGCATGCCTACGACGCCCACATCGTGCTCGCGAAGGCCTTGCCGGTGGCCCTGAAGAAGGCCAAGCCGGGCACACCGGAGTTTCGCGCCGCACTGCGCGACGCGATCGAGGGCATGGGCCGCACGGTCCTCGCGCACGGCGTGATCAACTGGACCGCCAGCGACCACGGGGGCTACACCAACGAGACCGGCGTCATGCTCAAGGTCGTCAACGGGAAGTTCGAGGTCGAGAAGTAGGAAAGACAAGACGCGCCCGCGTCTGTCTTGCACCCGTCGTTGACCGAAAGCGGGGGCGCCCAGGCGCCCCCGCGACGATTCGAGGAACCCCATGGACGCCACCATCGCCGGTATCCTGGCCGTCGACGGCCTGACCAACGGCGCCATCTACGCGCTGCTGGCGCTGGCCCTGGTGATGGTCTTTGCCGTCACGCGCGTGATCTTCATCCCGCAGGGCGAGTTCGTCGCCTTTGCGGCGCTCACGCTGGCGCTGCTGCAGACCGGCAAGGTGCCTGGCACGGTCTGGTTCCTGCTCGTGCTGGCCGGCGCGGTGGCGCTGGCCGAACTGTGGCAGGGCTGGCGGCAGCACCGGCCGCCGTTGCGGCTGCTGGCGGCGGCCACGCGCACGCTGGCCTGGCCGGTGGCGGTCTCGCTGCTGGCCATCTGGGCCGCACCGCGCGGCTGGCCGACGCTGGCACAGGCGCTGCTGACGGTGGCACTGGTCACCACCTTCGGGCCCTTGCTCTACCGCCTGGCCTTCGAATCGCTGGCCGATGCCAGCGTGCTGGTGCTGCTGATCGTCTCGGTCGGCGTGCACTTCGCGCTCGTCGGCCTGGGCCTGTACTTCTTCGGTGCCGAGGGCTTTCGCAACCCGAGCTTCTGGGACACGCGGCTCGACCTGGCGGGGGTCACCTTGACCGGCCAGGCGCTGATCATCTTCGCCGCCAGCCTCGTGCTCATCGTCGCGCTGTGGTTGTTCTTCGAGCGCTCGCTGCCCGGCAAGGCGCTGCGCGCCACTGCCGTGAATCGCCTCGGTGCGCGGTTGATGGGCATCTCCAGCAGCAGCGCCGGGCGCCTGTCGTTCACGATGGCGGCCCTCATCGGCGCGCTCTCGGGCCTGCTGATCGGGCCGACCACGACCGTCTTCTACGACAGCGGTTTCCTCATCGGGCTCAAGGGTTTCGTGGCCGCGGTCTTCGCCGGGCTGGCCAGCTACCCGCTGGCCCTGGTGGGCGCGCTGGGAGTGGGGCTGCTCGAAAGCTTCAGTTCCTTCTGGGCCAGCGCCTTCAAAGAGGTGATCGTGTTCTCGACCATCCTGCCGGTGCTGCTGTGGCGGTCATTGCGCGACCCCGACGCTGAGGACCATTGATGAGCCGGTTCGCCTTCCCCGCCTTCGCGGCGGTGATGTTGCTGCTGCCGCTGCTGCCGGTACCCGACTTCTGGATCACGCAGAGCATCTACATCGGCCTCTACGCCATCGTCGTGCTGGGGCTGGTGCTGCTCACCGGCGTGGCCGGGCTGATCTCGTTCGGGCAGGCAGCCTTTGTCGGCGTCGGCGCCTACACCGCTGCCTACCTGGGCGCCCGGCTTGGCGTGCCGCCGCTGCTGACCTTGCTGGCGGGCGTGACGCTGGCCGTGCTGGCGGCGATCGTGCTGGGCGCGATCACGCTGCGCATGTCAGGGCACTACCTGCCGCTGGCCACCATCGCCTGGGGCCTGGCGCTGAACTACACGATGGCCAACATGGAGGGGCTCGGCAAGTACGACGGCATCCTGGGCATCCCGACCCTGAACCTGCTCGGGGTCGACCTGGGCACCGGGCGCGGCCTGCACCCGCTGGTCTGGGCGATCGTGCTGCTGGCGGCGCTGGCGACGGTGCGGCTGCTCGACTCGCGGCCCGGTCGCGCGATCCGTGCACTCAGAAGCGGTGCCAGCATGGCCGAGGCGATGGGCATCTCGACCTTTCGCTACAAGCTCGTGGCCTTCGTCTTCGCGGCGGTGCTGGCGGCGGTGTCAGGCTGGCTGTTCGCGTACTTCCAACGCAGCGTCAGCCCGTCGCCCTTCAGCATCAACAAGGGCATCGAGTACCTGTTCATGGCGGTGCTCGGCGGTGTCAGCCACGTCTGGGGCGCCATCCTCGGCTCGGGCGTGGTCCGACTGGTCGAGGACGAACTGCAGGTGCTGCTGCCCCGGCTGATCGGCACCAGCGGCAACTTCGAAACCATCGTGTTCGGCATCGTGCTGGTGGTGGTGCTGAAGTACGCGCCCGATGGCCTGTGGGCTTTCGTGCAGCGCTGGCTGCCGCAGCGCCAGCGCGTGCGCGACTGGGACCAGGCGCGGCCGCTGCCGGCGCGCGACAAGCCCGCCCCCGGCGAGCTGCTGCTGACGGTCGACCGCGCACGCAAGGCCTTCGGCGGGCTGGTGGCGGTCAACGACGTCAGTTTCAAGGTGCACGCAGGCGACATCGTCGGCCTGATCGGCCCCAACGGCGCCGGCAAGAGCACGACCTTCAACCTCATCACCGGCGTGCACGCGCTCAGTGGCGGCACGGTGAGCTTCGGCGGCCGGCCGATCACGGGCCTGCCGTCGCGGCAGATCGCGCGGCGCGGCATCTCGCGCACCTTCCAGCACGTCAAGCTGATCCCCGAGATGTCGGTGCTCGAAAACGTGGCCCTCGGCGGCTACCTGCGCAGCCGTGCCGGCAGCGTGCGCGCCGTGCTGCGCCTGGACCGCGATGAAGAACGCCAGCTGTTCGCCGAGGCCGAGCGCCAGCTGGCGCGCATCGGCATGGCCGACCAGATGCTCGAGCCCGCCGGCAACCTGGCGCTGGGGTCGCAGCGACTGGTCGAGATCGCCCGCGCGCTGTGCACCGACCCCGCGCTGCTGCTGCTGGACGAGCCCGCGGCCGGCCTGCGCCACAAGGAAAAGCAGGCCCTGGCCGACGTGCTGCGCCAGCTCAAGAGCGAGGGCATGAGCATCCTGCTGGTCGAGCACGACATGGACTTCGTGATGGGCCTGACCGACCGCATCGTGGTGATGGAGTTCGGCAACAAGCTGATGGAAGGCACGCCCTCCGAGGTGCAGGCCAGCCCCGCGGTGCGTGCCGCCTACCTGGGGACGGATCACTGATGACCACGCCCTTGCTGCAAGTTGCCGGGCTGCACGCCGGCTACGGCCGCGCCGAGGTGCTGACCGGCCTGGATTTCGAGTTGGCACAAGGTCAGGTGGTGACGCTGATCGGGCCCAATGGCGCCGGCAAAAGTACCACGCTGGCGGCGCTGATGGGCGTGATCGGCGCGCGCGGCCGCATCGTCTTCGACGGCCAGGATCTGGCCGGCAGCACGCTCGAAGAGCGCGTGATGCTGGGCCTGGCGCTGGTGCCCGAGAAGCGCGAACTGTTCACCACCATGCCGGTGCAGGACAACCTGATTCTCGGCGGCTACCGTGCGATGAAACTTCGCGTGCCGAACTGGCAGCGCGAGATCGAGCGCGTGTACGAGCTCTTCCCGCGCCTGAAAGAGCGGCGGTCGCAGCTGGCGGGCACGCTGTCGGGCGGTGAGCGCCAGATGCTGGCGCTGGGCCGCGCGCTGATGTCGACGCCCAAGCTGCTGATGCTCGACGAGCCCAGCCTGGGCCTGGCGCCGCTGGTCGTGCGCGACATCTTCAGCACCATCGACCGCTTGCGCCAGCAGGGCATGAGCATCCTGCTGGTCGAGCAGAACGCCCGCGCCGCGCTCGAGGTGGCCAACCATGGCTACGTGCTGGAAACCGGCAGCATCGTTCTGGAAGGGCCCGCCGCGCAACTGGCGCACGACCCGCGTGTCATCGAGACCTACCTCGGCAGCGCCATCGAGAAGGGAGCCTGACCATGGGCAGCGACCACTCCAGGGTCACCGACGGGTCGCCCTCGCGCAGCAACATGACGTGTCTGTACGGCGGCGCCGAATGAAACGGTCCGTAGCGCCCGACCTCGATCCAGCTGCAAGCATCGCCCTGGGCCCGCTGGCCGATGTGGTGGGCTATCACCTGGCGCAGGCCGCGGTCACCACCTACAGCAACTTCGAGCGCCACCTGGGCAAGCCCTTCGGGCTGCGCAAGATCGAGTTTTCGCTGTTGATGCTGCTGCTCAGCAACGGTCCACTGGCGCCCAAGCAGCTGGCGGGCGCGCTGACGCTGACGGCGCCCAATCTGTCGCTGCTGCTCGACCGGCTGCAGAACCGTGGCCTGCTGCGTCGCGAGCGCAACCCCGCCGACGGCCGATCGCAGCACATCGTGCTGACCGACAAGGGCCGCCGCCTGGCGCGCGCCAGTGCCGCCGCCGCCGGGCCGATGGAAACCGAACTGCTGCAACGGCTGTCACGCGCCGAACACGCGATGCTGATCGAGCTGCTGTGCCGGCTGGCCGGCCGGCCGGCGCCCTGACGATCGGATCAGGAATTCGCCGCCGTCGCGCCGCCGTTGCTGGCGGCCGCCTGCTGGCGCTGCAAGCGCCATTCGGCCAGGCGCCGCATGTTGCCCAGCGAGATCAGGTGCGCGTGCACCAAACCCAGCAGGCCGTTGCGCTGCAGGTCCAGCACGGTGGCGTCGGACAGTGCCTTCAGCTTTTCTTCGTTGACGGTGTAGAAGCCTTCGACCGCGACGTTCGAGCCGTCGGGCATGGTGACGTCGAAGCGCATCTCCTGCAGCAGATCGAGCTCGAGCAGCCGCTGGCCGACCAGCCGCGTGCGCTGGATCTCGGCTTCGATCTGTTCGAGCTGCTGCTGCGCGCTCTGGGTCAATGCGGTGGGCTGGCCCTGTTCGTCGAACATTGCCGTGCCCTCGGTCTGCGACAGGCCGTCCCAGTCCATGTCGACACAGATCGCGAACGACTTGTCGTCGATGCGACCGATCGCAAACGGGTACAGCCGCAGCAGCGCCGGCATGTAGTGCGCGCGCCAGGCGGCGCCGTCGAGAAACAGGTTCTCTTCGGCCGACAGGCCGAACACCGCTACCGGCGCAATCTGCAACTGGCCCGCAGCGTCCTTGCCGGCGTGCAGGAAGACGATTGGGTATTCGCGGCAGACATCGCCGAATTCAGCCGCGGCGACGAACAGCGAGTTCAGCCGCGACGCCACGCGCCAGTCGGTGACGGGCATGCGAGCGTGCAAGGCTCGATGGGCATCGCGGTCCAGCGGCAGGGCCTTGCGGTGCAGAAATTGATTGATCACGGGGGTTCTCCGGTTGTGTCGATGCGCGTGACGAGCACCTTGTCGACTCGTTTTCCGTCGAGGTCGACGACCTCGAAAGTCCAGCCTAGCCATTCCACCCGGTCGGCGGTGACGGGCAGCCTGCCCAGCAGCAGCATCACCATGCCGGCCAGCGTGTTGTAGCGGCCGCGGTCCTCTTCGGGCAGGTCCTTGACGCCGATCCGGTCCTTCAACTCAGGCACCGGGATCAGGCCGTCCATCAGCCAGCTGCCGTCTGCGCGCTGGACGGCCCATGAATCTTCGTCGCTGTGCGCACCGAACTCTCCGGTGATGGCCTCCAGCAGGTCGCGCTCGGAGATCACGCCCTGCACGGCACCGTATTCGTCGACGACGAACACCAGGTCGGCCCGCGTGCCGCGGAAATGCTCCAGCAGCTCCATGCCCGACAGCGTTTCGGGCACGAAGACCGGTGGCTCGAGCAGTTCCGACAGCACCGGCCTTTCGCCGCGCGACAGCGGCATCAGCAGCCGGTGCGCGCCCAGCACGCCGATCACGTCGTCCAGCCCGCCGCGGCAGACCGGGTAGCGCGTGTGGCCGTTTTCGGCGATGAACGCCACCGCGTGGTCGAGCGTGGCACCGGCGTCGATCCAGTCGATCTCGGCGCGCGGAATCATCATCGAGCCGATCTGGCGGTCGTCGAGCCGGAACACGTTGCGCACCATCTGGTGCTCCTGCGCCTCGATCACGCCGGCATCGCGGCCTTCTTCCAGCTGCGCCGCGATCTCTTCCTCGGTCACCGCACGCGACGGTCCGCCGCGCACACCCAGCAAGTGCAGCACGCCGTTCGTGCACGCAGTGAGCAGCAGCACCAGCGGCCGCGTGGCCGAAGACAGCACATTCATCGGCCGCGACACCAGGCGCGCCACCGGCTCGGGGTACATCTGGCCCAGCCGCTTGGGCACCAGCTCGCCGAAGATGATGGTCAGCACCGTGATGATGAACACCACCAGTGCGGTGGCAGCAAAGGCCGAGCCCTTTTCCGTCGCGTGCAGGTTGGCCTGGAGCCAGCGCGCCAGCGGCGCGGCGAAGGCGGATTCACCGACGATGCCGTTGAGAACGCCGATCGAGGTGATGCCGATCTGCACCGTCGACAAGAACTTGGTCGGGTTCTCGTGCAGGTCCATCGCGGCCTGCGCCCCAGGGCTGCCGCCTTCCACCATCACGGCCAACCGCGCCTTGCGACTGGCGGTCAGCGCCATCTCGGACATCGCAAAAAGGCCGTTGAGCAGGATCAGCAGGACAAGCAGCAGGAAGTCCATGCGCGCCGCCGGACGCGTGGGCCGGCAGTGGCGTTGAGAGGGCCGAGAGCGTAGCAGAATCGCCCCATGATCCATTTGGTCGGCGACCTGCAGGGCTGCTGCAGCGCTTTCGACAGACTGCTGGCCGAGATCGGCTTCTCGCCTTCACGCGACCGCCTGGTTCTGCTGGGCGACCTGGTCAACCGCGGGCCCGATTCACTGGGCGTGCTTCGCCGCTTGCGCGCACTGGGTGACGCCGCCACCTGCCTGTTGGGCAACCACGACCTGCATCTGCTGGCGGTGGCACAGGGGGTGCGGCGCGCGCACCGTAGTGACACGGTGGGCGAAATCCTGGCCGCGCCCGACTGCGAAGCCTGGCTCGACTGGCTGCGCCAGCGCCGCCTGGCCTGCGTCGAGTCGGGCTGGTTGTGTGTGCATGCCGGCGTGGTGCCGCAGTGGGACACCGAGCGCACGCTGGCGCTGGCGGCCGAAGTCGAGGCCCTGCTGGCCGGCCCCGACCTGCACCACTTCCTGCAGGTGATGTATGGCAACGAGCCCCGCTGCTGGAGCGACGCGCTGCAAGGCGCCGACCGCTGGCGCTTCGTGATCAACACGCTGACGCGCATCCGTTTCTGCACCGCCGACGGTGAACTCGAGTTCGACACCAAGGACGGTGCCGGCGCGGCGCCGGCGGGCTACTGGCCCTGGTACCAGGTGCCCGGCCGCGCCAGCGCCGCGCAGCCGATCGCGTTCGGCCACTGGAGCACGCTGGGCCTGATCGACAGCCCGACGTTGCTGTCGATCGACACCGGCTGCGTCTGGGGCGGCGCACTGACCGCGGTGCGCGTGGATGGCGGCCGGCGCGAGGTGGTGCAGGTGCCGTGCGCTGGGCCCCTGTCAACGCACACATAGAATCCCGCTTGCAGGAAGCGTGGCAGAGTGGTCGATTGCACCGGTCTTGAAAACCGGCGGCTCGCAAGGGCCCGTGAGTTCGAATCTCACCGCTTCCGCCAGTTCGCCTATGGACGACCGAGACAAAAGCTCTCTACCCCACATAGAACCCACCTGGCAATCTGGCCCATCGTGCGCCGAGACGTTGCCGGTCAGTGGCTGGCGCGCGAGGGCACCGAGCTTGTGACCTTGGGAGCGCTCGCAACTCATGCAAGCGGCTTGTACATCGTCGCCTCGACCTCCACGAGAACCTGATCACCAGGAAGGAATCGAGTGACTTCCAACACGGTGCTAACGGGCGGGTCATCCGGATAGAACAGTGCGCGAACCCTGTTGTACGGCGCGTAATGGTGCAAATGGCGAAAATACTGCACCAACTTGAAGACGTCGCCCATGTCTCCCCCGTGTTCTTCCGCCAGCTGACGGATGCGCTCGAGCACGAACCAGCTCTGTGCAACGATTGGTGCCTCGAACACATCGACCGTCATTTGCGTCGTGACATAACCCAGCGGGCGCAGCGCCGCGCGTCCCGACTCCGGAATGTCGTCGTAGCTGGCAACCACGTGCCGGCTTCGCGGATCGACTGCAACGATGCCGCTCATGAAAACAAAATCGCCAACGCGTTTTGCGGCCGCATAGTTGGCCATAGGTGCGCCTGTGCTCACTGATGTGCTACCCGGTTGTGGAGGGAAACTGCTGAACCCATTGATCGTCGACGGATGCTGTGATTTCGAGAACGGTTGACGGCATCTCTCGATGCTGGTCAGCTTGTCATCTGCCGGCTTTCGGGTGTTGAGACATTGTCTTGGTCATCGGTCTTGAATGAACGCCGTGCCAGTCACGCGTCGACAAATCGACGCTTCGCGCATTGAGGCAGCCCAATCTCAGAACCCGTGCGAAGGCCGCTGCATCGGCGAAATCGGCGAAATCGGCGCAACCAGTATCCCTGCGCAATGTGCCGTGATGACATCCTTAGCGGCGAGCTGAACGAGGTCACCGATCTCACCGTGGCGAACGAAGTTCAGCGCGTACCATCGCGCGCGATCGGCGTGCCATTTCGAAAGACTGTACGTTGGCGCCCTCGCGGCGTCAGCATTTCATGTTCTGTGCGAGCGTCGAGCACGATCAAGTCGGCTGGGCAGCCGATGCGAATCAAGCCATCCCAGGCGAGTCTCATGGCGCGTGCCGGTTGTACGGTGACGGCAGGCAACCATGCCCCGACCGGCGCCAGATGCGCCATTTGCACCCCCAGCCCGAACGTTTCGAACAGATCGTAGCTGCCGTAGGGATAGAAACTGTCTCCGACGTTGTCCGTGGCGATCGAGGTCTGCACCCCAGCGGCTGCAGCTTCGCGTAGCCGCGTGATACCGCGCTCCAGCGGTGTGCCGTCCCACGCACCTTGCAAGTAGAGGTTGGTGTTCGGCAAGGCCACCAGATGAATACCCGCACTGGCACAGCGGCGCAAGGTCTCGGCCGCTTCCGCCGCCGGCTGGACCGAGAGCGAACAGGCATGGCCGCAAGTCACTCTGTGCTGCCACCGATGCCTGGTCGTCAAATCCGCGATGCAACGCAACCCGGTGGCCGTGGGATCCAGGCCCTCGTCGACGTGGAAATCGAGATCGAGATCGTGTGCAACAGCCAGCTCGAACACGCGCTGGAGCTTGGCCTGCAGATTGGCATTGCGATAGACGAAGGCGCCCAGAATGCCGCCGGCGTGTGCCACCGCGCTGGCGACTGCGCCGGCATGGCCATCCAGCCGATCGAGCGCGGTCAGCGAAACGAATTGCAATTCGATTCGATTTCGCCATTGCTCGCGAAGCGCAAGCAGCACCGGCAATGATTTCGGCGCAGGCGCGTCAGGCCAGTCCAGATGCGTTCGCAGCGCGCGGGTGCCGCAGCGCCACGCGTCTTCCAGGCCCCGCGTCATGCGGGCGTGAAGCGCTTCGGCCGTCCATCCGGCACGCTTGGCCGCCATGCGCTCGATGGCCACGCTTAGATCGCCATGTGCAGCGCCGACCTCGTCGACGGTGTAGTTCTTGTCCAGATGAACGTGCAGGTCGACCATCGCACTGAGCAAGGTGCCGACGACGGGGGAAGTCACGGGAACCAGATCGCTCACCCGTCCATCGCGCCACGCGACGTCGAAGGCCTGGTCGTCGCGTGCTTTGGATTCGAAACCACGCAGGCTGGGTGGGATGCCGACCGATCGGAGATGACTGTTCAACGAAGGCTCGAATTCAAGGTCCTGCAATTTTGACATTTGGTCAATCCATTTGTACACTCGCCGCGCATTGCAGGCTACCCGGAAATGCCATGACCGATGTTTCACGCGGGACCACCGACGTCCTTGTTATCGGTGCCGGTGCCATCGGGGCCCTTTACGGCGGCATGCTGGCGCGGGCCGGGGCAGCGGTCTCGGTCGTGTGCCGCTCCGACCACGCCGCAGTCGAGTCGGGCGGCTTCGACGTCCGCAGCCCGTGGGGCGACTTCGTGTTCCGCCCAGTGCGTGTCTTGCGATCTCCTGCGGAGTGCACCCGGCCACCCGACTATGTGTTGCTCGCTGTCAAGGTGGTGCGCGGACTAGACCGCGTGGCACTCCTACGCAATGCCGTGGGGCCGGATACTGTGATTGTCGTGTTCGGCAACGGCATCGGCATCGAGCAGGAAATTGCTGACGCTTTCCCGGATCACGAACTCATCAGCGCGCTGGCATTTGTCGCCGTCAGTCGCGTGGGCGAGGCCACGATCCAGCATCATGCGCTGGGGCGTCTGGAGATGGGCAACTTCCCGCGCGGCGTGTCGGCGCGCGCACAACAACTGGCGGCACTTTTCCAGGCCGCCGGGGTTCCGTGTGACACGAAGGCCGAGGTGCTCGCGTCACGCTGGTTGAAGAATCTCTGGAACATCGCCTTCAACCCGATTTCGGTTTTGGGTGGCGGGCTGGACACGCGCGCGATCCTGGCGCCTGCGGAGGGCATCGACTTCGTGCGTCGCGTGATGCTGGAGGCCGCGACCGTCGCTGCGGCCCACGGCTACCCGATCGAGACTGGCGTCATCGATGAAGCCATTGCAAGCACCCGCGCGATGAAGCCTTACAAGACCAGCATGGCGCTCGACCATGAACACGGGCGCCCGATGGAAGTCGAGCCCATCCTTGGCAACGTGGTTCGTCTGGCTCGGCTGCGCGGTGTCGCGGTGCCGTCACTCGAGGCCCTGTATGGGTTGCTGCGCATGGTGCAGGACCGAGTCGAGGTCGATTGAGGATCCGCGGGTCCCCTGCCCGCCCCGGGTAATCACCAACAAAGATGCGGACCGATTCCACCTGCCGTCGATAGACTAAGAGTTTTTACACTCGGTCATTCCGATCGGAAACGTGAGCTGACAAGGCAGCTCGGAATGAGCGGCGGCATCACCGGAGATTCACGATGAAGCGCTACTGGGCCGACTACTCCCGTCCGGAATTTGCTGCGGTCGATCGTTCCAGACTGATTGCTGTCTTACCGGTGTCGGCGATCGAGCAGCATGGCCCGCATCTGCCGTTTTCGGTAGACACGACCATCGTCGAAGGCGTCGTCGAGAGCGTCATCGCCCGTCTCCCCGACGACTTGCCGGTGGTGTTTCTGCCGACCCAGCGCATCGGAAAGAGCAACGAACATGCGCGCTATCCGGGCACGCTGACGCTTTCGCTCGAGACGCTGGTGCGCCTGTGGATGGAAATCGGCGACTGTGTCGCCGCTGCAGGCGTACGCAAAATGGTCATCCTGAACAGCCACGGCGGCCAGGGCATGGTCGGCGACATCGTGGCGCGAGACCTGCGTGTCAAACACGACATGCTGGTCGTGGCGACCAACACCTACTCCTTCGGGACGCCGGCCGGCCTGTTCAGCGCCCAAGAAACGCAGCACGGCATTCACGGTGGCGACAAGGAAACCTCGGTGATGCTCGCATTGCGCCCCGACCTGGTGGACATGTCGCGGGCAGCGAATTTTCGCTCGACCGCTGAAACGCTGGTCGAGCAGACACGACATCTGTCGATCAACGCACGCGCCAAGGTCGGCTGGCAGATCCAGGATCTGAACCCGATGGGGGCCTGTGGCGATGCCAGCGCGGCCACGCGGTCAAAGGGCGAACAAGTGATTGATCATGTCGCCGGTCACTTCGTCGACATGCTGCGCGACCTCGACAACACAAGCGTCGACTGGCTGTCGCAACCACCGTTGCTCGACTAGGCGGGCCGCGATGATCATCTCGAGCGACCTCGCGACAGCCGGTTCGGCGTCGGCTACCCCGACGCCATCGCCGCTGGTGCAGCTGGTAAAGGTCAACAAGCGCTACTCGAACGGCACCGTCGCGCTGCGCGACCTGTCGCTCTCGGTCAATCGCGGTCAATTTGTCAGCCTGCTCGGGCCTTCGGGTTGTGGCAAGAGCACGGCACTGCGCATGATGGCGGGCCTGTTGAGCCTCTCGTCAGGCGACATCGCATGGCCCGACAGCGCCGGCGCCGCAGCCAAGCGGGACATCAGCTTCGTGTTTCAAGAACCCACATTGATGCCCTGGGCGCGCGTGTTCGACAACGTCTACCTGCCGCTGCGCATCGCCGGCATTTCGCGCGAGCGAGCCGCTGCAGATGTCAACGATGCGCTGGCGCTGGTGGGTTTGTCGAAATTTGCCGACGTCTTTCCCCGCGAACTCTCGGGTGGAATGAAGATGCGCGTGTCGATTGCACGCGCGATGGTGACGCGCCCGCGACTGCTGCTGATGGATGAACCCTTCGCCGCGCTGGACGAGATGACACGCGCGAAGCTCAACGACGACGTGCTGCGGTTGTGGAGGGAACGAGACCTGACGATCGTCTTCGTGACGCACAACGTGTGGGAAGCCGTCTACCTGTCGAATCGAGTCGTCGTCATGGCCGCGCGGCCCGGACGTGTCGTCGACGACATCGCCATCGAGGCCCCGTATCCAAGAAGCGCCGACTTCCGGACCTCGGCGTCGTACGCCGCGCAGTGCGAGCGCGTTTCCCGCTCTTTGCAAAATACCTTAGGCCATGCAGACATCGACCATTGACCTCGATGCGACCATTCCCGCGCTCAACGAGGCCGAACAGAAGCGCGAGCGGCGCGAGCGAAAGCTGACGATTCTGGCGCCCCTGCTGGTGTTGGTGGTTGCGCTGACGGCATGGGAGTTGTTCGTGCGGATCAACAAGATCCCGCCCTACATTCTTCCGGGGCCAATCCTTGTCGTGCAGACACTTTGGAACAGCTGGCCGTCGTTGGCGACTTCGCTGATGTTCACGGCCAAGTTGACGCTGTCGGCGCTGGCGCTGGCCGTCATCGGTGGTGTCGGTCTCGGCACCCTGTTCGCGCTGTCCCGCATCGTGGAAGTCAGCCTGTTCCCGTACGCGGTGGTGCTTCAAGTCACACCCATCATCGCAGTTGCGCCGCTGATCCTGATCTATGTCGATAGCACGATGGCGGCGCTGCTGATTTGCGCCTGGATCGTTGCCTTCTTTCCCATTCTCTCCAGCACCGTCATCGGTCTGCGCAGCGCCGATCACAACCTGCGCGACCTCTTCACGCTCTACGAAGCCAGCGCCTGGCAACGCTTCGCGCTTCTTCTGATGCCCTCGGCGTTGCCTTACTTCATGTCGGGTCTGAAGGTTGCCGGCGGACTGGCGCTGATCGGAGCCGTGGTAGCCGAATTCGTGGCGGGCGCCGCGGGCAAGGAAACGGGCCTGGCCTCGCGGATCTTCGAGGCCAGCTTTCGCAGTGAGATTCCGCTCATGTTTGCGGCACTGCTGCTCGTGTCGATGTGCGGGATCGTGATCTTCATCGTGACCAGCTGGATCTCGCACAAGGTCCTGGGCCATTGGCATGAGAGCGAACTCAAACGTGAACGGTGAACCGACGATGAATCAGATCGACACCCCAGCCATCGATCGTGCGCACGCCATCGAGGCGTTTCGCCGGGACATCGACGGCATCGCCTGCCTCACCGGCGCCGACGATCTGCGCATCAAGGCACGCGACTACTACTGGTACAGCCCCGTCCTCGAAGCGTTGTTGAAGGACTATCGCGCGGAGATCGTGGTCCTGCCGACCAGCGAGGCCGAGGTTCTGCGTATCGCTGCCGCGGCCGCTCGCCACCGCCTTCCGGTGACGGTGCGCGGGGGTGGCACGGGCAACTACGGCCAAGCCGTGCCACTGCAGGGCGGCGTCGTGCTGGAGACCACGCGACTCGACCGCGTCATCGAGATCGCCGATGGGCGAGTTCGCGTCCAATCGGGAGCGAGGCTCGAACCGCTGCTCGAGGCCGTGCGCGAAACGGGTCAACAACTGATGATGTATCCCTCGACGATGAGCATCGCCACCGTGGGTGGCTTCATAGCCGGAGGCTCGGCCGGTATTGGCTCGGCGCGCCACGGCATTCTGAAAGAGTCTGGCGCGATGCGTTCGATCCGGATCGTCACGCTTGAGGAAGTCCCGCGAACCCTGACGCTGACCGGTGCCGACGTGGAAATGGTCCATCATGCCTGGGGCACCAACGGCATCATCGTCGAACTCGAACTGGCGTTGGTGCCTGCCGTCGACTGGCTGCATTGCATTGCACTCTTTCCGAGCTATCCCGACGTCGTTAGATTCGGCAGGGCAGTCTTGGCGTCCGATATTGACGTGTTCTTGCTGAGCGGTGTGGACCGCCGCTTTGCGCCCTATTACACCGATCTGCAGTCGCATTTCGACGGTCATGCCGACGCGATGTTCGCGCTGGTGAACCCGCGCGACCGTCAGCGTTTTGCCGACCTGGCCCGCAGCTTCGGGGGTTCGATCGATTTGTGCGTCACCGAGCCCGAGCGCGTGCAGGCCGGTCTGCCACCCGTCCATGAGTGCGCCTACAACCACACCACGTTGCGCGCCTTGAAGATGGAGCGCGGCTGGACCTATCTGCAGATGGTCGTTCCAGCGCCTTTCGATCCCGACCTCATCGCCGCCCAAATGGCCCGCTACGGCGACGAAATGCTGATGCATCATGAATTCGCTCGCTACGCGGGCGGCCCCAGGATGTCGGGCCTCGTGTTGCTTCAATTCATGGATGAAGAGCGCCTGGACGAGATCACGAAAGAACTGTTGCAAGACGGCTGCCACGTGATGAATGCGCACGTCAACATTCTCGAAAAGAGCGGCCGAAAGCAGATGCAGGCGGAGGAAATTGCCTTCATGCGGAACGTCGATCCCTTCGGTCTGATGAATCCGGGCAAGATCCTTCTGCAGGGATGAAGTCACGCGGATCACGCGCTCGTCAAGCGCCAACAAGAGTGTCAACTTTCAGCCAAATTTCGGAAGGAAACAGGATGTTCAACAGAATCATCAGGACCGTCGCTTCGTGCGGGCTGGCCGCGGCTGCAATCATGGCCGTCAGTCCCGCCCAGGCCCAGCAGAAGTTGACCTTCGCAACCAACTGGAAGGCGCAAGGAAGCCATGGCGGCTTCTATCAAGCCGTGGCCGATGGAACCTACAAGCGCTACGGGCTCGACGTCGACATCATGCAGGGCGGCCCGCAATCGAACCCGCGCCCGTTGATGCTGACCAACAAGATCGATCTGATGATTCCGATCGGCTTGATCGCGATGATGGAGGCCAACAAGAGCAAATTGCCGACGGTTCTGGTGGGAGCCTTCATGCAGAAGGACCCGACATCGCTGATGACGCACGCGGGCCAGTACAAGGGTTTCAATGACTTGCACAACGCCAAGACCGTCTACGTGGCCAAGGCAAGTCAATTCAGCTTCTGGCGGTGGCTGACAGCGAACCACGGTTTCACCGACGAGCAATACAAGCAATACAACTATGCGATGGCGCCGTTCCTGGCCGATAAGCGCGCGGTGCAGCAAGCCTACGCGACAGCGGAACCTTTGTACTTGGCCAAAGATGGCGTCAAGACTGACGTGTACCTGCTGGCAGACCACGGATGGCAGGCGTATGCAAACCTGATCGAGGCACGCCGCGAGACGGTCGAGAAGAATCCAGCGCTGATCCAGAAGTTCATGGACGCCTCGGCCATCGGTTGGTACAACTATCTCTATGGCGGAGATCGCAAGGGCGCGTATGCGTTGATCAAGAAGGACAACCCCGAAATGACCGACGCAAAGCTTGACGAGGAAGTCGCCAAGCTTCTGGAAGTGGGCATGATCGACTCGGGAGATGCCCTGACCAAAGGAATCGGTGCGATCAGCAGGGCACGCCTGGCCCAGTTCAACGACAGCATGGTCAAGGCCGGCGTTTTCAAGGCCGGTGACGTCGATGTCAATACGCTGGTGACCGAACAATTCGCAAACAAGGGCGTAGGTCTGGATTTGCGAAAGAAGTTTGTTAAATAGCTGCCCAGATGGGGCCATAGCCACCATGGCCGATCAACGCATCGAAGTGCTCGCCCGGCGCCGAGCCGAGATGATGAGCGTCATCTCGGCCGCCGCGCTCGAGCAGTTTTCGCAGCACGGTCTGCGAGGCACGTCGACGCAAGCGATTGCCGACCGTGCTGGCATTTCCAAGCAGCAACTGCATTACTACATCGAGAGCAAGGACGCCCTGTATGAGTCGCTGCTTCGGCAGACGATGCAGCATTGGCGCCAGATCGGTCTGAATGCCGAAGACGGAGAGCTCGAACCGGCCCAGGCGATCGCTCGATTGGTGCGACGCAAACTCGAATTCACCTTCGATCATCCGCAGATCTCTCGCCTGTTCAGCTATGAGGTGATGAGCGGTGGCGTTGTCATCCGGAAGATCCTGGCCGAAGTCAATGGCGGGGTGACTGCGGCCACGCAGATCATTCGTGGCTGGGTCACGCACGGCAAGATAGAAGCGATAGAACCGATATTTCTGTTGTTTCACATCTGGGCCCTGACCCAGCACTACGCCGATTACGAGCCGCAGGTCAGATTTTTCATGGCTCTGCCGGCGGATATGCCGTTAGACCGAGAGCGGATCTCGGCTGAAGTCACGCGCTTCGTCATTCGAGGCATGGGTTTGCGACTCCCCGAGCACGCGACCGGTCTGATTTCGGCCGGTCCGACGTCGCATCCAACGAGCTGAAATCCGACGACTGGTCGCCGATCGGCCCAGTCACCCTCGGCCCTGGGCGCGACTCGGTCGTCGCGACCCGCTCAAAGGCAGAGCTTGCGCAGCCGCTGGTTGCATCAATGAGGCAACCTCTGCCTTGACGCACGCCGTTGCCCATCCGAAACGAACTTGCCTGGCCTGAGGCAAGATCGCTGGCGTGACCGCTCCCACCGCTCTCATCCGCACTGCGGCGCTGACCGCGCTGTCGATGGTCGCGTTTGCCGCCAACTCGCTGCTGTGCCGGCTTGCACTGCACACACCTTCCGCAATCGACCCGACGAGCTTTGCGAGCCTGCGAATCGCCTCCGGGGCCATCGTGCTGGCGCTCATCTTGCGGCTCAAGTCGGGGCCGGCCGCGCGGACGCGCCCCGACTGGTTCGCGGCGGTGGCGCTGTTTGCCTACGCTGCGCTGTTTTCGTTCGCCTACCAGTTGCTGAGTGCGGCAACCGGTGCGCTGGTGCTGTTCGGCGCGGTCCAGCTGACGATGCTTGGCGCGGGCTTGCGCGCCGGCGAGCGATTCGTGCCGCTCGGCTGGTTCGGCTTCGCGCTGGCGGTCGGCGGGCTGGTCTATCTGGTCTCACCGGGCCTCACGGCGCCGCCGGCTGCCGGCACCGTTTTGATGATCGGCGCGGGGATCGCCTGGGGCGTCTACTCGCTGCGCGGGCGCGGCACAAATGATCCCTTGGCTGCCACGGCCGGTAATTTCCTGCGCGCGACGCCGTTGGCGCTGCTTGCCAGCGTGCTGTTGATCGGGCAGTTTCATGCCGACATGCGTGGCGTCGCGCTCGCCCTTGCATCGGGCGCGATCACCTCGGGGATGGGCTACGTCATCTGGTACGCCGCACTGCGCGGGTTGTCGGCGCTGCGCGCCGCGACGGTGCAGCTTTCGGTGCCGCCGATCGCCGCCCTCGGCGGGGTCGTGCTGCTTTCGGAGTCGATCACGCTGCGCCTGGTCGTGGCGTCGATTGCGACGCTGGGCGGGATTGCGCTTGTGCTTGCGAGCCGAGGCGCAAAGCCGCAGCGGGGGGTGTAGTGCGGTGCGCTACCCTGTTCCGGACCGATCCGGCCAAGGCCGTTAGCGCAACCTTGGCCAGCTTGTCCCCCGCGCCGGCAGTGCAGGTGCCCCGCTTGGGGCCGATGTTGTGATGGACGACGTGCAGGTCGACGGCCAATTCGAACCGATGGCCGCAGGCCTTGTGCGCAAGGAGATCGAAATGGAAGAAACCCGCATCGAACACGACACGCTCGGCGACGTGGCCGTGCCCAGCGCGCGACTTTGGGGCGCGCAGACGCAGCGCTCGCTGAAGAACTTCGCCATTTCGTGCGAGCGCATGCCCGACGCACTGCTGCACGCGCTGGCGCAGGTCAAGCGCGCGGCGGCCCGCGTGAACGCTCAGCTCGGCCTGCTGGATGCGGCCAAGTCGCATGCCATCGAGCAGGCGGCCGACGAGGTTCTGGCCGCACGCCATGCGCAAGAGTTCCCGCTCAGCGTCTGGCAGACCGGCTCGGGCACGCACACCAACATGAACATGAACGAGGTGCTGGCCAATCGTGCGTCGCAGCTGCTGGGTGGCGAAGCCGGCA
>Ga0138256_10000327_pt1 | contig 53986 bp, 43 predicted proteins | sample KNB2016incub_MG_FD_105486 | JGI IMG/M metagenome (GOLD analysis project Ga0138256, IMG submission 105486) | Active sludge microbial communities from wastewater in Klosterneuburg, Austria - KNB2014incub_MG | ecosystem: Engineered > WWTP > Activated sludge > Unclassified | place: Austria...
AAATGGAAGAGGCCGCGCTGACCGCTTGGATGATCGAGGCCCGCAATCTGCTTGGGGCTGACGACCCTTTCATCAGGGCCGCGCTTGGTGATGCTGAACCGGCCGAGGTTGTGGGTCGGGCAGTTCGCGAGACAAAGCTTATTGATCCCGCGGCACGCAAAGCCTTACTCGAAGGAAGTGCGGCGGCCATCGCCACCTCGACCGATCCGATGATCACTCTGGCCCGCCGTGTCGAACCTGTCATTCGCGCTCTGCGTGAGTGGAACGAAAAGAACGTCAGCGACGTTGAGACAGCCAACGGCACACGAATCGCCCAAGCCCGCTTCGCAGTTTACGGCAAGAGCATGCCGCCCGACGCGAACGGGCATCTGCGGCTTGTTTACGGCAAGGTCAAAGGTTATGACGAAGATACGACGCTTGTACCGTTTAAGACAACCTTCTTCGGCCTTTACGACCGAAACATCAGTTTCAACAATGAATTTCCGTTCAACCTTCCGCAGCGATTGCTGGACCGTCGCGAGCGTGTAGATCTTTCGACGCCGCTGAACTTCGTCTATACCGCCGACACCATCGGCGGCAACTCCGGCTCACCTGTGATCAACCGCAAGGGCGAGGTCGTCGGCCTGAACTTCGACAGTAATAACCAGAAACTCTCGAACCGTTATTGGTACATAGACGAAGCCGAAGGCTCCCGTGCAGTCGGCGTCCACAGCGCCGGAATTATTGAAGCCTTGCGGAATATTTACGACGCGAATGAGCTCGTGAACGAGTTGCTTGGAAAATAGCCGGACGAAGCGGCGGATCAAAGGTAGTGCAATTGTTTCCGACAGAAGCTCCAAACCTGTGATTCTCAAATCGAGCGCTCGCGTGGAATTGAACGCTGCAGCGCGCGAATTAAACCGTAGTCATATAAATCGTGTTCGGTGAATTTGCTGCCGCTGAAATTACCGCGACAATTTACGGTCGAGTTCTGCTAATATCGAATTATGAATACGTCCGACCGATACGCCCTTTTACTGCATAGGATCGTTGCAGTACGTCTGTTGGTCGACCCGGAGAAGGTCATCCGAATAGCGAAGGCCAACGTCGCACGGTGGATCGCGCGGTCCGACCCAAATGATCCATACATACGATCTTATTTCGAATGGAAAACGATCCTCGAATCTTATTCGCCGGAGGAAATTCGTCGTTTGATTCTGCGGGAAGACGATGAAGGCCAATTTCTGCGTTCCACTACGCCGTTTGCCGGGATTGTTTCAAGGGATGAAAGAATTGCAGTATTGAGGGAATGTGAAGAAATCGGATTTGTTTGAGATGATCGAGGTATTTACGGTTCTTACGGAACGGATGCCTACAATCGTCGGTTCTCAATCTGCATATGCTTCGCTTGACCCTATACCCGAGTTGTCGCGGGTTTCCAACGAATGCGATTTTCTGATGCTGGGACTGAGTGCTGCCGAAAGAGAGAAGATTCAGGCGGACTACGGTATCACAAGCGAGTTTCAGGCCGAAACCGGGACTCACATTGATTTGGTTGGGCTTGCCACGGTAGTACTCCCCGAGGGCTGGCTGGACAGATTGGTCGAGCTGAAACGACCGAGCGGCGAAACGGTCGCTTACTGCATAGACATCTATGATCTTTTCGTGAGTAAATTCTTCGCCGGTCGCGAAAAGGATTTGCTGTTTATGACCGGCCTGTTCGCGGCCGACCGACTGGACGTGGACTGTGTGGTCGAGCGACTTTCGACAATGACCACCTCTCTGCAGGCTAACGCCTTACCTGAACGGCTTGATCGTCTCCTTAACTCACTCGCTAAATCAAATATAGAACGATCGATATTCGACAAGCTAGAAGAATTTAAACGATCTCTGAACTAACCTCTAAAATCGTGCACTATCACCTCATTGGAATTTGCGGGACGGCAATGGCCAGTTTGGCCGGAATGCTTCAGGCCGGCGGGCATAGGGTTACAGGGTCGGACCAGAATGTTTATCCGCCGATGTCAACGCAGCTTGAGGCGTTGGGGATCGAGATCCTGAACGGCTACAAGGCGGAGAACGCGGACATCGGGGCGGATGTGACGGTTGTCGGCAATGCGATCAGCCGCGGGAACGCGGAGCTTGAAGAGGTGCTGAACCGGAAGCTGATGTACCGGTCGCAGGCTGAAATTGTCAAAGAACAGTTTATTCGCGGCCGGCGTTCGCTGGTTGTTGCCGGAACGCATGGAAAAACTACGACGACGAGTATTGCGGCGTGGGTTTGCGAGGTTGGCGGGCTTGACCCTTCGTTCCTGGTGGGCGGCATCGTGCAGAATTTCGATGCGAGCTTCCGGGTCACGAAAAGCGATCATTTCGTTATCGAAGGCGACGAATACGACACGGCATATTTCGACAAAAAACCGAAATTCATGCACTATCTGCCGGAGATCGCGATCGTCAACAATATCGAATTTGACCACGCCGACATCTATCGCGACCTGCACGAGATAAAGTATCAGTTCTCACGGCTGATGAATCTTGTGCCGGGAAACGGACGGCTGATCTGCGGGACCGATTCGCCTGTTGTTCAAGAGGTGCTTGCCGAAATGGACGGCAAGCTCTTTACAAATGTCGAGACGTTTGGGCTTAACGACGACGCCAAATGGCAGGCACGCTATATTGATTTTTCGGGCGACACGACGCGATTCACTGTCTTCAAGGACGGCCATTCATGGGCGGAGTTCGAGACACGCCTGATCGGCGAGTTCAACGTCCGCAATTGTCTTGCAGTCATAATTGCCGCCGATTTCTGGGGCATCTCGAAGGAAAAGATCCAGGAGGCTTTTCACACATTCAAATCGGTCAAACGCCGTGTTGAGATACGCGGCGAAGTGCGGGGCGTGACAGTCATTGACGATTTTGCCCATCACCCGACGGCTGTCGAGGAAACTTTGAAAGCGTTGAGGATGAAATACGAAGGCCGCCGCCTGATCGCCGTCTTCGAACCGCGTTCGTGGTCATCGCGGCTTGCCATTTTTCAAGAGCCGTACTCAAAGGCCTTTTCCTATGCCGACTATGTCATCATCGCGGGCGTTTACAACACATCAAAAGCCAGTGAACTTGGCAAGGTGCTTGATGTGGCGGAGTTGGTCAAAGACATTGAACTGCAAGGCAAGGCCGCAATGTCATTTCCCGACGCCGACGCGATCGTTGAACATCTCACGCCCGAAATGAAAGCAGGCGACGTCGTCGCCATCATGTCCAACGGCGGCTTCGGCGGAATTCACGAGAAATTGTTAAGCGTATTGAACAGCTGAGGCTCGTTGCCCTGATACTCCCGTTGAACTTTCGCCCGAGCGTTTTCAGTTAAGAGAGGAACTAACTTATACAGTCCGCGAACATTGCACTTGGGCCACCATCCTAATTCACTTCAATATGCCTGAATATTTGAATCAACAGTTCGGTTTTGACGAAGTTAGATGGCGAACGACGCGAAAAACGAGTTACGACTCGCGGCATTCGTTTCAGGGAACTCCGCGCAAGCTGCTGCTGCAGCGGGGAACGGTTTTGATCCGATTGATCGGGCTGCCGACCGGACAATACTTCGACGGGTTGTGGTGGATGCCTAAGCAGGCCTTTGATGAGCTGAAGAACGATGCTAACACCGCCCAGCACGGGGGCGGCAGGCTTCTAAGAAACTACATCGCTCAGTACCTTGCCCTTCCTTCGGGAAGTTATCAGTTATCGGTCGTTGAGATCGAGCTGACCGCACCCGTGTATGCATGGGTCGGACAGTCGTCACCTCTTTTCGGAAGGCCCGGCGGCATTCAGCAGGTTTACCTGCCGAATCTCGCGGACGGCGATCCGCGCTTTAGCAGGTTTGCTAAACTAAATCATACTTACTGGCTTAAGTTCTAATGTCCCCACTCATTGTTCGATCAATTCATACAGGGCCGTCATCTGTTTGAGCTGGGCCTGAGGATATTTTGAACTGAGCGATCGCAATTGTATTTCACCTTCTGCTTTTGTCGTACCGGCGTAGATGGCTATGAAATTGCCGATGACGATGTTTTCATTTTTTGCGTCGAAGCGGCCGGGGAAGTCGTAGTTGACGGCGCCCATGTTGGGGCATTCGTATGAGGCGAAAGCTTTGCGGCCGGGTTGGGCGGCCTGTTCGCGTTTGCGGTCGGCTTCGGCGGCCTCGATGAATTCGCCGCCGTCGCAGTCTTCGCCCATCGGAAAAGTTTTCATGATGACGGCGTAAAACGGTGCAGATTTGATTGCGGTATTGACGGGAAGTTTTGCCGGCATTTTGAACGAGAGTTCCCAATCGTCAAAATGCTTCTGCTTGTGGTGACATGGTTTGGCTGGGTCAGGGCAGACGGCGTTGGCCTGCGGCGCCGGTTTAGGCGTGGCTTCAGGCTCTGCGGTTGTGGTGACTGGGTTGATTTCAGCGCCGGAGTTTTCGGCCGCGGGACCATTCTGTGCGGTGGTCGATCCGAGCTTGCAGCCGAGGGCGACGAGCAATAAAAGGCTGAGAGTAAAGAGACGTTGTTTCATATATCTTTACGCGTGCACGCTCCCGTAATGGTATCACGAGCCCTAAGAGAAAGAATTTTGCCCGCGAATAGCACGAATTGGAGCGAATGAAAGAGGAATTATTTCGCGCTGATTCGTGCTATTCGCGGGCAAATTCTTGAGAACCCACCTGTTTACACGGGAAGTTCTGACCTTAGTCGATCTTCCCGTTAAACCTCGCCAATGCCACAACAATATCGTCCATCATGCTGGTGCGGTCGCGGCCGGTGGGGACACCGTTCACAATGAATGAGACGACTAGCGGCTCGCCTGCGGCAGTTGTTACATAGCCGGAGAGGGCCGAGACCTGATCTATGGTGCCGGTCTTGCCGCGCATGTTATTTTGGGCGGCGGTTCCTTTGAAACGGTTGGCAAGCGTGCCGTCAACGCCGCCGATGGTCAGGCTGTCGCGCCACGCCTGGGAAAATTTGCTCTGTTTTGCCATATAGATGTAAAGCTGAACAATGGCCGAAGGCGTGACCAGATTGTGCCGCGAAAGCCCGCTGCCGTCTGACTGCAAAATGCTGTCGGGTGCGATTCCGATTCCGGTCAAAAAGTTTTTGATCTCGGCAAGCCCGAGTTCCGCGCTGTCTTTTTGCATGTCCGCGTTCAAATTCTGCGAAACGGCAGGCGCAGTCGATGGCGAAACTGAATTCGGCTGGGCCGCGGGAATTTGAGAAGCGGGCATCGACGCCGCAACATCGGGAACCGTCGCCGACATCCGCTTTCGGGCTTCTTCACCAAGCGTCCAAAGAAGTGTTTCGGTGTACATGTTCTGGCTCGGCTTCATCGTTTTGGCGGCAATAAGCGCGAGCGGGGCCGATTCTATTTTAGCTATCTCAACTTTCTCCCGCGGGCCCGACGCCGGGTCTAACCGCGAGGTTGCGGCCGGCCGTGACATTACGCTGTATTGTCCTGCAACGGTAATTCCTTTTGCTTCGAGGCGTTGTTTTAGAAGAGCAGCAAAAAGCTCTGCGGGCCGGGTGACACTTACCGAGCCGTTGAATCCCGTGTTTCCGATGGGCAGGCTGCCGGTTATCTCGAGCACGTTTTGACCGAGGGCCTTCTCGATACGAAGCGTTCGGGTTGATCCGGCGGCGGTGGTCTGGCATTGATTGCGGACGCGGTAAACCGGATTATAGGGTGAAAGTTTTACCGCACAAAGATAACCAAGCGGTCCAGGTTTTATTTCCAGATCAACGGAGCTGTCGTTTAGCGGCAACGCGGAAATTTCAGCACCGTAATACCATTGAAGGTCGCCCCATTCCCAATCGCCCGGAAGCGGATCACCGCGAAAATAAGAATCATCCGCGACGATCGAACCTTCGACACGCTTTACGCCCGCGGCTGCGAGCTTGTCCGCAAGGTCATCGAGGCCCTTGTAATAGCTGCCGTCGGCGAATGCAGTTGAAATAGATACGTCACCACGGCCGAAAATACGCAGATCACCCTTAATAACGCCGACCGCGTCGGGCATCGCCGAGGCATAAACGCTGGTAACGAAACGAAAGTCCGGAGTTAGTTTTTCCAACGCCGCCGCGACGGTAAAATTCTTCATGTTTGAGGCCGGCATGAAATATTTTTCGGCGTTTTCCTCGAACAAGACCTTGCCCGAATTTAGAGAAACGATCTTGATGCCAACCTGTCCGCGCCTGAACTCGGGCCGATGAATGCGCCCGCGGATCTCGGCCTGAATTTCTTCGATCGTCCTGACCGGCGGTGCGGTACTTTTATGTATTGCAAGTGTCGGTGTCGCGGCCGGCGAAGGCAACGCGGATTTTGCTTGCGCAAGCAGTACGGGCGCGGCCACGAGAGCAAGAGCAAGTACGGCCGGGCGTGTATATGATCTTGAGATCTTCATTGTGAAAAACTATTCTTCGTATCCTATTTTCCCCACGGGAGCACTCACGGTTTTGATGCAAAAGCGAAAGCAGTAACAACAATAATGTCGTTACTGCTTGAGTAAATCAAACTGGCGCGAACCTGTCCCGCTTGGTTACCAGCGGATCGGGCGTAGGACAGGGCCGAGGATATGCGACCCGGATATCACTTGCGGCGAAGAAGTTCTGCTCGAATCATCCTGTCGGGTCGTGTGTCCCGCGTACCAAACGACAACATCCTGATCGACCATTGATTCGCCATTTATCCATGGACTCAGATTTGCCGCCGGATAAACGGTCCCATTGTCATCGTCGATCTCCTGCGGCGAGCCGGCAGTGCCCTTAAAGCGCATAAGCCAGAAGTCGCCGGCACCGAAAGTATCAACGAGCGTGCCGGCGTCATTGAGCACCTTGCCGTCGTTCGTGCCCGGCACAAGCTGATATGCCTCGTCGCCGGCCGAGTTCTGGATCATGATGCTGCGGCTGGTTTGGCTGCGTTTGAAGAGTGCCGATTCGGTCTCGACCAACTGCTGAAACCGGCGGCCGCGGTCCATCAAATAAATGCGGTTGTTCGGGTTGACCACATCAAAATCAAAGCGCCAATAAGCATGGTGGGTCCGTGTTATGCAGACACATGTATCGGCCGTCGAGCTAAAGCCGAACCGTGGACGGATCGTGCCGTCCTGGCCAAACCGCCATTCCATTACATACCGGTACCAGCCGGCCTCCATTTCAGTGACGAGGACAACCTCCTGGCCAAATCCTGAGTCCTGTTTATATATTGCCACGCCGCGATAATTGCCGGAATCGTTCCGCGTTTCGATCGAGGTCGTTGCGATCTGACCGTCGGCGAGGATCCGGACGCCGGATGAAGGGTCCTGGGCACCCTCGGCCGGAGCGTTGAAGTAGCCTTCCGAATATTGCCAATCTCGGTACGGGCCGCATGCCTGAGTGTATTTTACGTTTAAGATCGGTACATGCCCGCGCTTAAGGACCGATTTTCCCTTATACTTAACATCGCGTATTTCCAGGCCGGAGCGTTCGAACATGGCCCCCGAAGACGACGACGGGCGGATGATCAACATCTCCCAAAGCGGGTTGCCAAACGCGTCGTTAACGGTCATGGTCGCCTGTCCGGCAACGCCTGAACCGGTCGGGGCTTGTCCGGCGTTCTGGATGCCGCATGATTCCGGTGTCGCGACGGATGTCGGCGGTGCGTTTCCTTCATAACGATGGACTTTGTTGGCCTTAAAGCTGATGCCGACGATGGTGTTCTCGCCGGTCCGCTGGTCCATGATGCCTATATTGATGAGCCGCTCGCCGTTAACGACGGTGGTCGGGGGCATGGCGGCATAGAATTCGGCGGTGCTGCTCGCTTTTCGCATTTTGGCAATACCGGCATCCTCAGCGGCAACCTGAAAAGCAGCATTAAGTTCTTCTTCGCCGACGCCGGGAACAACATTTGCCCAACGGGCCGAAACCGGCTCGGTCGCGGCGAAGTTGCTTTCAACAAAGAGAGCAAGGTCCGATGTGTAGTTGTAATAGATCAATCGGTATCGCGTCGGTGGACGCGAGGCTTGGCCCTTTTTCTCGATTTCGTCGTAAAGATACTCAAATCCGACTTCGCGGAATTTCGCGCCGCTCAATTCCTGGCGAACTACGCCGCTTTCCGCGACACGCCGCCGGGCCGCGTCAACGTCCGCCTGCGTCGGCCCCCATGGGGCGACCTTGATGCTGATCTTGCTTGCCGTACGTCTCGATGCGGCGGCCGAATCTGCTTCGCCGCCATTAGCGGCAAAGGCAGCCTGCGATAGGGAAATTAGCGAAACTAAGACGAAAAACTTCCTGAACATTACAACTCCTTATATTGAAAAACAGGCCGGGCCAGACAGGCGAACACCTAATAGAAATAGCATTTTAGAGGCTTTGGGGTCAAGAATTTTGGAGTTTGGTCCGGCGGTTGAAAATGCACGCAAAGTCGTTCTGCGCTCGTTGGTTCTCGAACGGCTTATTCCTGTCTGTTCGTCGTCATGGCCAAATGTACGCCAGTTCACAATTTGACGGCGACATAGCCGGCCGGCACAACAACGATCAAGACGAGGACGCGGACGTGAATCGATCACAAGCGTCAATTGGGGCGGCTATTATTGAATGAGATGCGGCCGTTCAACAGTAAATGTAAGAACGGCCGTCATACTATTTGCATTTTGAATATCCGCAATCGCGGCAGAAGTCACAGCCTGACGCGTGTTCGAGCTGGCCGCGGCATTCCGGGCATTCACCTATCAAATTGGACATTTGTGAAGCGGATGTTGACTCGGGCATGCCGTTATCCCGTTCGGGCTTGGCCGAGCGGAGCGACTCGGGCTGATTTTTGAGCCGCCGGTCAATGAGCAGCAGACATTCCGCCACAGCTTGTTCCGGCGAGGTCAGCAGCCGTTTGTTAAACCAAACGGCGTGCGTTGCCGTTACCTTGTTGAGGCTTCGCGCAACCTCGGCCGCGTCGAATCCGCCGCGGAGCATTTTCGAGGCCAGCAAGCCGACACCTTCACTGATCGGGCCCGTCGCGAAAACTTCCAGGACCTTTTCGCCGTTGTGGTTGACGGTCACATAGAGGTTCTGATTATCAAACGGGATCCGCCATGTTGATCCCTGAAGCTCGCGCGGGCGCTCAACCCTTGCGGTTCCAAGTACATGGCCCAATGTTTCAGGGCCGCTGCTTTCGACTTCCGTATCTGGGCTTTGAACTTCGGCCTTCATTGTATTCAGTACCTGTCCCTCGCGGCTGCCGTCGCGGTAATAGCTGACGGCCTTGCAGCCAAGCTTACGGGCCAGATGGTAAAGCTCATCAACCGATTCAACAGTATCGTCCGCGGCTCCGTTGCAGGTTTTTGAGATCGAATTGTCAACATGCTTTTGTGCTGCTGCAAGCACTTTTACATGATCGAGCGAACTGATCTCCATCGCCGAGATGAAGTGCGATGGAAGTTCGGTTTCATGATCGACAACATGCTGGGCCGCTGCTTTGATCGATTCAGGATCCGTTTGATCGACGTCGCAGCCAAGGGCTGCGGCGGCGGCCGAATGAACATAGGTTCGTGTACTTACGGTGTCCTGCCGGACATATGCCCACGAAAAATTTGGTTCGATGCCGGACGAAGTTTCAGCGACGAGCGAGATCGTTCCGGTCGGCGCGATCGTAGTAACCTCGTAATTTCGAGGGGTTATCTCGACATTCTCGGAAATTCCGATCTCGTCGCGAAGAAAGTTTGTGTACGCCTCTCGATTGGCATCAAATTCGGGAAACACGCCCTTACGGGAACCAAGTTCGAGCGAAGCCTTCCAGGATTCGCGGCGGACAAAACCCATTACGCGTTCGATAAGCTCAAGCGAATCTGACTTGCCGTAAGTGATGCCAAGGTCCAGGCACAGATCGGCAAAGCCCATAATACCGAGGCCGACCGGCCGTGTCCGTTTGACCACATCCTCGATCTCCGGAAGCGGGAAATAACCCGTATCAACAACATTGTCGAGAAACTGCGTAGAACGGTGAACGGTCTGCGCCAAACGCTCCCAATCGATGCGGCTGTCGAGCGAGTCGCCGCCACCTTCATTATAAAACTTCGCGACGTCGATCGAACCCAGGTTGCAAGAGTTGTTGAAATGCAGCATTTGCTCGCCGCACGGGTTGCACGCATATATCGGGCCCATCGATGCCATCATGTGATTGTTGCGGTTCACTTCGTCGATAAAAATAATGCCGGGTTCGGCATATTTGTGGGCCGATGCGATGACGCGTTTCCAAACGTCGGGAGCAAAAACCATTCCGGGCATTGGCGGTTCTTCCGCCGTGCACTCCGATAGGTCAGCTGTTTCAAATGCGAGTTTGTCCGCAAAGGTTGGTGTTGAACCGTCGGGCCTTCGAAAAATAACATAATTTCCGCCAGTTACCGGATCAAAAATATCCTGTGTCCACGGTTCATCACGAAATTCGGTTTGAAACCAAAGCCCGCGATCGACCGCTTCCATAAATGCGTCGGTCACCGTTACCGAAATGTTGAAATTTGTCAGGCTGCTTTGGTCGTTTTTGGCATGAATGAAACGCAGAATGTCCGGGTGTTCGACAGCGAGAATGCCCATGTTGGCCCCACGGCGAACTCCGCCCTGCTTCACGACTTCGGTCGTTTGATTAACGATGTTCATGAAGCTTACGGGCCCGCTGGCCACACCGCGGGTCGAATTGACCATTGATCCCGCCGGGCGAAGAAATTCATAGGTCATACCTGTCCCGCCGCCTGTCTGGTGTATGATCGCGACATTTTGGGCATGTTCCATGATGCCTTCGATCGAGTCGGGGACGTTGAGGACGAAGCAGGCAGCCAATTGGCCCTTGGGCTTGCCGGCGTTGACCAGGCAAGGAGTGTTCGGAATGAACTCGCGCGCCAGCATTACCGAGGCCATTTCATTATAAAATGCCTTCCGTTCCGATTCGTCCGTTTCCGCCTGTGAAACATGCCCGACCACGCGGCGGACAATATCGGCCCAGGCCTCGAGGGCATTGCCGTTCACATCCTTTATCGAATAGCGCTTCGCGACGACAGTTTTTGCATTGATACCGAGTGGTTTGATCGTGCGGCCCGGCAACTGGCCGTCGTCGCTAATAGTTCCTATGGTGGCGGTTTCAAAGGCGTGGCTCATTATAAAATTTCCTCTCGGGGGACGCGTTAAAAGGCGCGTCGAAAAATGGCAAAATTGTTAACTCTATTTTAACACTTCGAAGCGTCGAGAGCTATGAAAAGCGCCGCCGGAAAGCGAGAAATGTTGGTGCAAACCCGGCTGCGAGTGAGAATGATAAATCAACATCATCTGGGTGTCAAAGGCAGCCGTGCACAATATATTGTGGCAAGGCGGCTGCCGTGAATAAACTGAAGCATATACTAGGGTAGCCGGTTCGATGCCCGCGTCTTGCTAACCAAATGCGCGGTCTCCACCTTGAATTATGCGGGGTTTGATTGACATTTCACCTTCTAATCAAAAGACTAGGAAAAGATGGACAAGAGGATTCAAGGAACAGCGGCGAACGGGACGATCAGGGTGGTTGCCGCGGTTACGACAAACATTTTGAGAGAAGCGGTCCGGCGCCATGACGCTACGCCAACCGTATCCGCGGCGTTTGGGCGTGTTTTGACGGGAACGCTTTTGCTTGGAGCGACTTTTAAGGATTACGACCGGCTGACGGTAAAGATCGACTCAGACGGGCCGGTCGGCGGGATAACCGCCGAGACGACGGGGAACGGCACGGTTCGCGGCTATGTAAAAAATGCGGGTGTCGAAGTGCCGCCAAACGGAAACGGCAAGTTCAATGTCGCGGGCATAGTGGGCTCCGGAACTTTCTATGTGATCCGCGAGTCGGGTTTTGACATAGGGCTGCACCGCGAACCTTATATTGGTTCCGTCCCGATCGTTTCGGGCGAGATCGCTGAAGATTTTGCGTATTACCTTGCGAAATCGGAGCAGATACCGTCGGCTGTTCTGCTTGGCGTCTTGCTCAAAAGCGCCGAGCCGTTTGTAGCGGCTTCAGGCGGCGTTCTTATACAGATGCTGCCGGGAGCAAATGAACACATCATTACGATGATCGAAGACACAGTTCGCCACACGCCGCATGTTACTACGTTGATCGAATCTGGTGCCGAACCCGTAGATCTATTGAAAGCGGCCCTCGGAGAAGTGGATTTTGAGGTTTTGGATGAACGGGAAGTTTCGTTTCAATGCAATTGCTCGATGGAAAAGGCCGCCGCGTTGATCTCCTCGCTCGGCAAGAAAGAGGTTGAATCAATGCTTCGCGACGACAAGGGAGCGCAAATGACCTGCGGGTTCTGCAACGAGACATACGAATTGGCGGAAGCGGACCTGGAAAAAATACTAATAGGCGATGGTCTGGAATGATTCTAGAGACGGAATCGGTCAAAGTTGCGCAAGGGACGAGACCTTTGAGAACGCCGTTAAGCTAAATGACGAGTGAGATCTGCAACGACGGCTTGAGTTGCAGCCCGGCGCTTTGGGCAAGGTGCTGCTCGAATTAATCTCTCGAAATCTTTTTATCAGGCAAAGCTCGTGCCCTGAAGCCACTGGCCGCCATCGACGACAAGGGTAACCCCGTTTATGTATCCGGCGGCATCCGAGGCAAGAAACAATGCCGCGTTCTCGATGTCGGCGATCCTGCCAAATCGGCCCAGCGGTATGCGTCGGGTTATCTTTTCCTTGAGCGGTTCCGGCAGCAATCGCTTCATCCCTTCAGTATCCTCGATCGGGCCCGGGGCTATTCCGTTCACGCGAATTCCATATCGGCCCCATTCAACTGAAAGGTTTCTGGTTATCGCGTCCACGCCGGCCTTGGCCGCGGACACATGGACCTGCATCGGCGTGGCAAGATAATGAAGGGTTGCCGAGATATTGAGGATCTGGCCTTTCGAGCTTTTTAGCGGCTCGAATGCGGCACGGCAGACGTTGAAAGTTCCCTTTGTGTCTATATCGACAACGGTGCCGAATCCGTTTGGCGAAAGCTCGCTGGCAGCACAAAGGAAATTGCCGGCAGCTCCGTTCACGACGATGTCGATCCGCCCAAACTGTTCCATTGTCTGCGCAACGGCGTTCTCTACGGCAGCGGGGTCGCGGACATCCGCGGCAATTGCAATGCACTCACCGCCGGCTGATTCGACGCCTGCCTTCATAGGTTCAAGATTTTCGATCTTTCGGCTGGTGATTGCCAATTTTGCCCCGTGTTCCGAAAAAGCCCGGGCGACTCCGCCGGTTATACCTGTTCCGCCGCCGGTTACAAATGCAACCTTACCCTGTAAAATGTCCCTTGAGAATATGTTGTCCGTCATGGTCAGGAATATTACCACAGCCGCATCGAGACACAGAGACAAGAGAAATAATTTATGAAGACCAGCGACGCCGTATGTCGATCATATCACCGCATCAAAACTTTGGTGCTTTCGTTTAGCCTCTGTTCATCTGTTTTCATTTTCCTCGCCTGCGGTTCGAGGCCGATTGATCCGCGGACGGTCGTTCCAGCGGATTCGCTGGTCTATCTGGAGACTTCGGACCTCGGGAATGTTGTCAACGCGATTACTTCCAACCCGTCGTTTCTTCGATCAGCTAAGAGTAAACCCGACATATCATCACTTAACGGCATTAGATTGTCGATCGCGATCACAGGTTTTCAGGCTTCCGAAGACCAGTTGACGGAAGAGAATTCAGTGCTGAACTTTAAGCCGGGCTTTGTTGCCGTTGCCGAGACAAACCTATGGAATTACCAAGCACTGAAATTCGCCGACATGAAGCTTGGCGAATTTGTTAATGACATTTACGGCGGCGAAGTTGAACTTAACACTTTCGAGAAGCTCGGTGGAAAGTACTTTGTCTGGACCGCCGGCGATGGTCGAAAGGCGTATGCGTTGGTCCTCGGAGGCCTTATCCTGTTTGGCAACGATGAGAGTGCCATCGAATCCTGCATAAATGTTATGAATGGCGGGGCTGACAGCATCGCGAAAAACCCGAAAGTTTCTGCTTTTTCGCCTGATTCGCTTGCGTCGGGCTTTATTTCTACCGACGGAGTTGCTCAGATAGCAAACCTTGCCGGAGTCGCGCTGGCCGCGGGTGCGGGTGAAGAGAGCGAGGTTAAGAGCTTTATAGCCCGCGTGCTGCCTGAAGCTGTGCGGAATTCGGTAACCGAGGTTGTCTGGACGTCAAGAAGCACCGAACTTGGCCGGATCGAGGACCGCTATAAGGTTTCGCTGGTTCCTGACGCGGCAAAGGTCTTTGCGGAAACGATGGTTCCGGGCGGCGATCCTGATCCTGATCTCAGTCGATTTATTCCAAAGGAATTTAATTCGACCACGCGGTACGATCTAAATGACGCACAGATCGCATGGCGGAGTGTATTGCTGACGGTAAGGGCCAAGACCGACCAGATAAGCGGAAGCCTGCTCACGGCGTTTTCGTCGTCGCTTTTCGAGCCGTACGGGATCGACGACGCCGAAACGTTCTTAAGCGCCGTAGGAAACACTTTGCAGACGGTGAAATTTGACGCCGACGGTGAAGATGTTGCGGTGGCCGCACGCATTCGAGACATAGAGAAGTTAAAACGATCGGTTGCCGGCGAGATCAACTTTTCGAAGTCCCCAACGAAGTTTGAAGGGGCGGATATATGGCGTTCAGAAGATGGCGGCCTTTCTGCGGCGATCATCGAGAACCGGATAGTTATCGGCGAAGCGGGCAGCGTCGAAAAGTGTCTTGCGGCGCGTGAGAAAGGGGAGAATTTGACGACAATAGCCGCTAACAGCCTGATCCTTGCATCAAACGCCGCCATCGTAACTGCCGGCGAGGACATTGACATCGAGGCCGTGTTGGTAAAGGCCCTTTCCGAACCGAAAGAAAATTCGGTCCTTCAGCAATCGTTCGTGACCGAAACGCGGTTTAACCAAAACGGCCTTGAACGAAAAACGCTTTCCGATCTGGGATTGGTCGGGATGATAATTGAAAAGATCGGCCAGCGGTAAGCGGAGCCTTTAAGTATAGGGACTAAGCGCAATTTGAATTGGGACAAGTGAAATCGGTCGAGAGCGGTAAAATATCAAATTTTCGCCGACCCTTCGAAGCCGCTACTTCCGTTTTGCGTTGCGCTTCAATCGGCGGACATTGTCTTCGATCCATTGTTCGGCGGCGTGGAAATGTTCGAATTTTTCTTCGTCACGGCGGAAGGCCGCGGTATGGTTGTAGCGGCGGCCGTTGTGATGGACCGTAGGGTGATGGATGTGAAGCATTTCGTGAAAAACGATGTATTCGACCACAAAGCGGGGAACACCTTTGGCATCAAGCGAACGGCTGACGACGATCGTGTTGTGGGTTGCGTCATGATGGCCGAGAATGCGGTAAGTTTTCCGGGCAGACCAAGTTAGGACCGGTTTTACCAGCCGCTCACGGAAATAGCGTCGATTGAGGTCGTCGAAGATCAGGGAAAGGTCGAAATACTGCCCCAGGTCGGAGCCGACGATCTTTCGGCCGCGCGAACGTTTGTTGGCCGCGGCCTGTTCGCGGAGTTCTGCCGTTTTGGTGTGTGCGTCGTAAACCAAACGGGCGTTTTTCGGAACGCGGCGGCGAAAAAGCTTGGCGACAAGGATGTAGGCAAGTGCCCGCTGGCCCTCAACGGCCATATCACGGCAAAGGTCCGCAATGCGGACAAAGACCTTTCCGTCACGAACACGAATTGTGTGATTAATACCAACGTAAGGATAAAACCGTACATCCACACACGGTACTTCGCGCGTGCTGTCCATTGCCCGAAACACTTCGCGGTACATTTTTTCCAGGTTTCGGAGCAATTCCGATTCTGTATTGTTTATCACAGTTTAACTATTATTTCTTGACAGAAAGTGCGGTCAAATGCTATTCCTTTTAATGGAAAGCATACCGCCGCCGGGCGGTATGCGACAAGCTCACCGTGATAAAATGACCGTCTTCGGGCCAAATCATACAGTCGAGAAAAGTTCGCGTTTTCCTGACTCGAGGGGCCGGTCGATACTCTCAGCGATAATCAATGAACATTTTCTTACGGGTGAGCCGGTCGGTTCCAAAACGGTCGCGGAAAAGTTTGCGAACGCCTCGGGTTTGAGCCCGGCTTCGATACGGGGCGTGATGGGTGAGCTTGAAGAACTCGGGTTTCTCGAACAGCCTCACACATCGGCGGGCCGCATTCCGACCGATAGCGGTTACCGGTTCTTTGTAGATAATCTGTTAGGCGTCCTCAGCATATCTAATGAGGATCTCAAGCGTATTGGCGGTGAGTTTGGATTGAACGCCGGCGAACGCGGGGAAACGCCCGACAGATTGATGGAAAGGACCTCTCAACTGCTTTCTGCTCTTTCAAATAACGTAGGGATCGTTGTTTCGCCAAGTTTGGCAAACGACCGCCTTCAACATATCGAGTTCGTCAACCTTAGCGAAAACCGCATTTTGGTGGTGCTCGTGTCGGCCCCGAATATCGTTCACAACAAGATAATTCGGCTGAACATGGGGCTGTCGAAGGAAGAGCTCGAGCGGACGGCAAATTATCTCAACGCCGAGTTTGCGGGCCGAAGCCTTTCCGAAATACGTGCTGAGATCATGAAGTTGATGCACGAGGAAAAGGCGCTATTCGACAAATTGCTGCAAACAGCCGTGATACTTTGTTCTCAAAGCATTGAAAATGAAGAAGATAGGCTCGGAGAAGTGTTTGTTGACGGTACGTCAAACATTCTTGCGAAAAGTGACTTTGCCGATCTCGAACGGCTGCGTGAACTGCTTTCAATGATCGGCGAAAAGTCGCACCTGATACAGATACTGAACGAATGCGTCGCACGCGACACTTCGGCAAATGGAAATGTTCAGGTCGTGATAGGCAGAGAGAACCGAAGTCCTTCGCTCCAGAACTGCTCTCTGATCTCGGCACCCTACCGGATAGGCGACAGTTCAGCTGTCGGAACCTTAAGTGTTCTCGGCCCGACCCGGATCGAGTATGCAAGGATGATCTCGATCGTTTCGTATGTAGCTCAAACGCTTGAAAAGATGATGTCCCGCGGCATCTCAAACAACTAACCCTGCGTCGCGGCGGTCACGCCGCTTCCGATCAAATCAAATCCGCATCCGGCCGATGATACGGCCCTTCCGCCTCCGTCAAATGCACCAGGACAACGAAAAAGAAAATCCGGACTACACCTTCGAACTTGCCGACGATGAAAATATCGACGAGACGAATTCGGTCGATGATTTTATCCGCGAACTTGAAGAGAAGGAAAAGGACCTGCATATCACGTCGGAGACAACGTTTATAGAGCTTGCCGCCGATTTTGATGAAGGTGACGTGCCTGAATTTATCCAACACGAACTTTCAAAAGACGTTACCAAGCCGCTAAGGCCCTTGGAACCAAAAAGCGACAGCACCGCCGTTAAGCGGCTTGAAGGCGAGGTAGCCGCCTTACAAAAGAAAATAGCAGGGTTTGAAGGCGAACGCGCCGAGCTATATCAGAACGCACAGCGGCGGCTGAAAGATTTTGAAAGCTACAAGGCGAGGAACGAAAGGGAACGTTCTGAAACTTTCCAGCGGCAATTGAGTAATCTTGCGACTCAGATGCTTCCGGCACTGGACAACCTTGACCGGGCACTTGAATGTGCCGGTGATATGGCCACGCAGAAGGAGAGTGAGTTTGCCCAATTCTTCGACGGCATCGTGCTTGTGAATCAGCAGGTCAACGAAGTGCTCGCCGGAATGGGAATCGTGCCGATCGCAACGGTGGGTGAGCAGTTCGACCCGAATCTGCATGAAGCAGTTGCGATAGAGCAGACAGACGAGTTTGCGCCAAACACGATCACCGCGGAACTACTTCGCGGGTTTCGTATTGGCGGGCATATAATTCGCCACTCCATGGTGAAGGTGTCCCAACAGGCCGGCCCGCCGATCACGGAAACATCGCCGACGGAAGGTCCGGATCAGGAATTATCAGTTAATGATGCCAATGACGCGGCGGAAACTCGGGCATTCGGCGAGTTTGACCCGGATGAGATCGCAACCGGCGATTTGACGTCTGGGGCCGAGACCGCGGAAACAACGGCGGACGACGAGACGGAATGCGTCGATTTCGCGATCGAGCGTAACGGCGAAGTTGAGAATAGCGTAACAGGCCGCAAAAACGGCACCTCGACCGAAAATTTAAGGGAAGACTAAGCAAAAGGACGACTTTACATGAGCAAAGTAATCGGAATCGATCTCGGAACAACCAACTGCTGTGTTTCAGTTCTCGAAGGCGGAACGGTACAGATCATTTCTAACAAGGAAGGCGGCCGTACTACGCCTTCAGTAGTCGGTTTTACCGATAAGGACGAACGGCTTGTCGGGCAGATCGCAAAGCGCCAAGCCGTGACAAATTCGGCAAATACCCTCTATGCCGTGAAGCGCTTGATCGGCCGGAAGTACAATGCTCCGGAGGTCGAGAAAATGCGCTCGACCGTTCCTTTTGAGATCGTCGAAGCGCCGAACGGTGATGCTCATATCAAGGTCCTCGACCGTGTTTACAGCCCGCCCGAGATCTCAGGCATCGTACTCCAGCGGCTGAAACTAGCAGCCGAAGAGTTTCTTGGAGACAAGGTGCAAGAAGCTATCATCACGGTACCGGCATATTTCGACGACATGCAGCGTCAGGCAACGCGCGACGCGGGCAAAATAGCCGGCCTCGAGGTTGAACGCATAATCAACGAGCCTACGGCCGCCGCACTCGCTTACGGTTTTGGCAAAAACAAATGCGAAAAGATTGCCGTCTATGACCTTGGCGGCGGCACATTCGATATTTCTATCCTCGAGATCCAAGAAGGCGTGTTTGAGGTCCTCTCAACCTCAGGCAACACCTTTCTGGGCGGTGAGGATTTTGACCAGCGGATAATCGAGTGGCTGGTCGAGTTGTTCAAGAAGGACTGCGGCGTCGATCTCCGGTCTGACCGGCTCGCCCTGCAAAGACTGAAAGAAGCGGCCGAACGCGCAAAGTGCGAGCTATCAAGCGTTTCCGAAACCAATATCAGCCTTCCGTTCATCGCAGCCGACGCTACCGGGCCAAAGCACATAAACGTAAGCCTGACACGCGATAAATTTGAAGAATTGGTACAAGACCTGGTCGATGCGTCGGTCGAACCATGCCAAAAGGCACTTTGGGATGCAAAGCTGAAGCCGACCGATATCGACAAAGTGATATTGGTCGGCGGACAGACCAGGTCGCCGATCATCGCACGGACCGTGACAGATGTTTTTGGGAAAGAGCCTTCGTCCGAGATCAATCCCGACGAGGTCGTGTCAATGGGGGCCGCGATCCAGGGCGGCGTGCTGACGGGTGATGTCAAGGACATTATTCTGCTCGACGTACTGCCATTGAGCCTTGGCCTCGAAACGCGCGGCGGACTGTTCGTAAAGCTGATCGAACGCAATTCGTCGATTCCGCTTAACAATACGATGACATTTACAACCGTCGTGGACAACCAGCAGACAGTGGAGATCCATGTTCGCCAGGGCGAACGAGAGATCGCCAGAGAAAATAGGAGCCTTGCAAAATTCGAGCTGGTCGGCATTCCGCCGGCACCGCGCGGCGTTCCGCAGATCGAGGTTTCATTTGCGATCGATACGAACGGCATCGTGAATGTTTCGGCTCAAGACAAAATGACGGGCCTCGAGCAGGCAATGCAGATCACGCCTTCGTCAGGGCTTGCACCGGGCGAGATCGAAAGATTGATACTTGAGGCGGAAACGTCGGTCGAACGCGACCGCGAGGAACGCGATGTCATTAATCAAAAGAATCAGCTTGAGAACCTGGTGCGTAATGCCCGTAAGGCAATGCAGGAAGTCGGCAAGGCGTTTCCGCTCGACTTCCAGCAGGAAATAAACGGCAACCTCAATGAAGCTGACAACATATTGAAAGCCGGAAACGCAGGCGAGCTGCGGCAGGCGATCTCAATGGTCGAAGGGCTTTCAAGCCGAATAACTGAGGCGATGCTTACCGCCGTATAACGGCATCGCCTTCTCTAAAACGTAGAACCGGCGTTCAAGCCTGCTTTTGTCGAGGCTGTCCGAGAAATCCGATATCAGATGCGGAAGACTGCGGGCCAAAGGCAGTGTCAATACCTTAGAATCTCGTAGGGATCTTGTGAAAATTGCCCATTGATTTTATCGGTGGAAAGAGGTCACAGGCTTCCCGCCTGTCCCACATGGACGGCCAAGGCCCAGCAAACATCGCCATTTCTGTCGTCCCCGCGGGCTTTGGATCCCATTGAAATAATAACCCTCAGAAGGTTCGGTGAGTTATTTACGGTTGTCCCATCAGGACAAATACGTCGTTTTGACACAGACTCGTTAGCAAGGGCTTAACATTCAACGCTTGCTAATCCGCGGGCTTCGGCAAATTTTATCCTCACAAAACCATTGATTCGACTCTTCAGATAGCCTCAATGTTTCTCAAATTCTCGGTCCACTTCATTCAAAGATAAAATATTTCGGCTTCGCCGACGAAAAGGTAACGCACTTCCAACCAAACTCTGGATCATCGGGGCCACCGTGCATTTCGCGGCGGGAAATTGAGAATGAGCTTTTTTTGACATTGAGATCGGCTTGAGAAAATCATCAAATTATCGCAAAATATAGATTGGCGTCAGTTCAACGATTTGGGCTGACGCTTTGTTTGTCAACTGCCCTTTCGCGGGTAGAACTTGACCATTGAGATCTATGGCAAAGAGAGATTATTACGAAGTCCTGAGTGTCGAGCGCACGGCCACGGACGCTGAGATAAAGCGTGCTTACAGGACACTTGCGGTTAAATATCATCCTGACAAGAATCCTGACGATCATACAGCCGAAGATAAGTTCAAGGAGTGCGCCGAAGCATACTCGGTACTTTCAGACGCACAGAAACGGGCCGCGTATGACCGCTACGGCCATACGGCGGGGGCCGGTGCCGGCGGCTTTGATCCGGGATTCTCGAATATCGAGGATATCTTCGATATGTTCGGGTTTGGTGACATGTTTGGTTCGCGCGGCGGGCGCAGGACTTCCGTTCAGCGCGGGTCCGACCTGCGTTACGACATTGAGATCACTCTTGAAGAGGCGGCGGGCGGAAAGGACGAAAAGTTAAAGATCCCGCGGCTCGAGGCATGTGGAGAATGCAGCGGCAGCGGTGCGGAAGAGGGAACGACCGCGGAAACCTGCATTTCGTGTCAAGGGAGCGGTCAAACGCGATATCAGCAGGGATTTTTCAGCGTAATGCGGACGTGCCCGAATTGTCAGGGCAGGGGCCAGGTGATCCGTACCCCGTGCAAGGAATGCCGCGGTGCGGGCCGGGTCGAGAAAGAAAAATCGCTTGAGATAAAGATCCCGGCGGGTGTCGAGACCGGGTCGAGGCTGCGTGTTTCAGGCGAAGGCGAGGCCGGGCCGAATGGCGGGCCCTGCGGCGATCTATTTGTCGTTGTCCACGTTAAGGACCATGATATTTTTGAGCGCCAGGGAGCAAACCTTTATTCGGCAGTGCCGGTCACGTTTGCTCAGGCGGCGCTTGGTTCCGAGATCACGGTTAAAACGTTGGCTGGTGCTGAAGAGCTGAAAATACCGGCGGGAACTCAAACCGGGACCGTGTTTCGGATCAAGTCACAAGGAATGCCGGCGCTCGGCGGCCGCGGCCGCGGCGACCTTTTCGTTGCCGTAACCCTGATCACACCAAAGTCTCTTACAAAAGAACAGCGAAAACTGCTCGAACAGTTGGCGGAGATCGAGGACAAAGATTTTAACAGTGAGTCCTTTATCGAAAAGGTTAGAAATATCTTCGGTTAAATTAGTCTTTTACCGCAACTGCCTCGAAAAGGGCATTTTTAAAGAAGAGTTTCTTAAAAAGCGCTTCGGGATGTAATGAACTTACATTCCGCTGCGCTTTTCTTGTTTCGGCTGCGGTTGAGTTCTGAGAGACAGGCCGGACAGGCAGCTCTGCGAAAACGCGGCGTATTTGATCTTCGCTGAAATGTACCGTATGGTCTGCAAAAGGAGAAAGCTCAAGTTTTAGCCCAAGACCGTTCCATATCCCGTGGGCACGCGATAAAAGTCCGTAGATCGGATGATGAATATTGACCGTGAAATACATCGCTCCGCCAGGCTTCAATACGCGTACTATCTCGTGAACAATGCCGACCGGATCTTTGGCGTGATCAATAACGTTGTCGCTCAGTACGATCTCGAATGAACTGTCTTCAAATGGAAGCCTCTCGCCTTCGGCGGCGGCTGTCAATGCATTTTGCTGCCAATCCGGGAACAACCGCTTATAATCGGCCGCCAGCGGGTCGATGCCGATCGCGAGGTTGCCGCCGAATCCGAAAATCAGGCCGTGAGCGCCGCTGCCGACCTCAAGAACACGGTCAGTTTCGGCTATTGGCCTTACAGCGTGGAGTTTTTGTCGAACGGCCTGCGACCGAATGAATAGCTGACGCCGAAATTCGTCCGTGCCGCTCATTCCGACCGCCTTTTGTTCCTGATAGGCGCGCTGCCGCTCGAGGGCCCGTATCGCCCGTGCTCTGTTTTTGCGTTCCAGCCATCCTGATTTCTCAATACCGGTGTCGATCATTTTGAAACGGCGTCCCGAGCAAATCGAATAGGTGAGAGCACATAAGTGATGAGGACAAGCACTAAATCATAGCCTATATTGTGCCAGTTTCTATCTATTCTGACGGCCTGCAATCGCGTGCGGGCTTCACTGGAGCTTTGCCTTTACGGCCTCGCTTACGAGGCGGCCGTCTGCAGTCTTGCCGGCAAGCTTTGCTTGAGCCGTCTTCATAACCGAACCCATTTCCTTCATTGATGACGCACCGGTCTCGGCGACCGCTTCCGCCACGGCCTGTTCGATCTCTTCCGGCGTAGCGGCCTGCGGCAGATAGGCATCGATGTGCGCTATCTCGACGGCTTCTTTTGCCGCGAGATCATCCCTTCCGGCATTTTTATACTGATCGATCGAATCGCGCCGCTGTTTTACCAGCGACTGGAGGGCCTTTTGCACTTCTTCATCGGTCAATTCGCCGCCCTTTTCGATCTTGCGGTTCATCAGGTTCGCTTTGACCATCCGCAGCGTCGAAAGGCGCTCCGCGTCCTTTGACCGCATTGCATCGGTTATGTCAGCAATTATTTTGTCGTTCAAGCTCATATAACTAAGTTCGGGTAGAAAAATCTAGTGCTCAGATAAGCAAGGTTAGCAGATGCAGGCCGACACTGCCTAAGTGAGATCATGCTGCTTATATTTTGAAAGTAAAACGCTGCCGAACGCCCATGTAGCGAAAATGACTTGCCCGAAAATGAATCTTCCAACCGTCCGTTGCGATCGCGAGTCCTGACAGGAAAGAATTACTATGCTAATCTTACAAATCTTTTTGTATGAAGCTCCGTTGGCAATTTGGCATCATCGCCGGCATATTTCTTGCGATATTTTGCCTTTATCCGCAGTTTAAGATGCTGTATCTGCGCGGTGAGGCTTGGAATGGGCATTATGCTTATAATGACATCGACGAGGTTGCCTATGCGTCGTATGTCAGAGCCTTGATCGACGGTCGTCCGCGAAAGAATGACCCGTATTCCGGTCGCGATGACACGGCGGCCGTTCCTCAATCAGAGTCTCTTTTTTCAATTCAGTTTGCCGCGCCTTACTCGATCGCGATTCCAGCCCGCATTTTTGGGATCGGCACACCGTGGGCGATGACAATTTCGGGAGCGATCGCCGGGTTTCTTGCTGCCTTGGCCGCGTTTTGGCTGATCGCAAGGTTTACCGGCAGTTCGTGGTACGGAATGGCCGGTGCAACCGCCGTTTTTGCCGGCGGAGCTCTGTTCGCCGGTGAGGGCGCGGCTTTGGAGATATTCTTCGGCGGGTTTTCTTATCCGTATTTTCCTGGTTTTCGCCGCTATATTCCCGCACTGGCAATGACCGCCGTCTTTGCATTTTTCGGAACGGTCTGGAGCCTGATCGGCGAATGCCGAAAGCCGGACAGCCGCGAGAACGCGACAACTCCGGCATCCGCGAAGCGTCTGATCATCTTCGGGACAATTTCGGTATTGTTGTTCGCGTACACGGCGTTTTCATATTTCTACATCTGGACCACGGCCGCCGCGTGGCTTGGATGCCTTTTGATCGTGTGGCTTGCGGAGCGGCCCGATGGTTGGCGGCGTGACCTGAAAGCGGTCCTCGGCGTTGCGGCCGGCAGCGGACTCGTGCTGCTGCCGTACGCGTATCTGCTTTCCAAGCGGTCGGACACGCTCGATCATGTACAGCTCCTCGTTCACACGCGGACGCCGGACCTGCTCAGGATGCCGGAATACATCGGATTTGCGGTCCTGCTGATCCTGATCGCCGGCCTCGCAACCAGACGAATTGAGATGCGTGACCGCGCGACGCTATTTACGCTTTCGCTCGCACTTGTTCCTTTTGTTGTATTTAACCATCAGGTTCTTACGGGCCGTTCTCTGCAGCCGATTCATTACCAGGTGTTTATCGGCAATTATGTTGCAGGATTGGCACTTGTTCTTGCGGTCGGCCATGTATTTAAACGGCCGCTCATGGAAAGGCCTTTGGCGGGCAAGGCAGCCTGTGCCGCAATGATGACGATATTCGTCGTATGGGGTTTTGTCGAATGTCACTATACCGTTCGTGTATTGGACGAGGCGAACATTGAGCGCGACATGGCGCTGCCGGTTGCAAAGCGGCTTGAAGAATTGGCATCAAACGAACCTGATCCGCACCGCTCGACGGTGCTCGCCTTCGACATGATCCAGGCCGATGATATGCCTTCGGTCGCTCCGCAAAACGTTCTGTGGGCCCGGCACCAGCACGTCTTCGCCGGACTCACTTGGGAGGAAAGCAAGGAAAGATATTATCAGTATCTTTACTATTCAAACGTTGATGAGAAAGGCCTTGACTATTTATTGACAAACGACTTTGTGTCGCAGATCGCCCTTTTTGGATGGGGAAGGCATACCGACCGGCTGAGCGTAGATTCAAAGCCGCTTACATTCGGCGAGATCTGGGAAGAAACGGCGAGATATGCCGATTACCGCGAGAATTTTGGCCGTGAGCAGGCGGCAAACCCGCTTTTAAGTTATGTGGTTGTCAACGAGGAAGCAGACACCGACCTGTCGATAGTTGATTCCTGGTACGAGCGGGACGAAGGTGAGAAGATCGGAAAGTATATTCTCTACCGGCTCAAACTAAAATAGAACATTGCTCATCAGTTTGAAATTCTTTCCGGGAACCATTTCAGGGCTCCGAATCTGATGTTTCGATATTTCTAAAAAATTCTCGTGTCTTCCTTTGTAAAGTTACTCATTTTTCCATTCTCGGGCCGGAGCGTGCACCCGGAGACGAAAATGAAAAATAAAAGCGGAATCAAGAAGAGGAAAACCTCAACAATTTGCACAAGTTACGGTCGCGGGGCCAGGGCAGAATTGAACTGATGCGACGGCCGGACGGCCGTTTGACTGACAAAAAAAGACCGCCAAAAAGGCGGTCCATATATATTGCTAATTTATAAATACTTCCTATGCTGCTAATAGGTCGTTTGAAGTTTCGGCGAAAACCCGCCGTCCATTCAACGCGTCATCAATGATCTCGCGTACGGCCGAAGCATCAGGATTAACGTCCATGCGGACGCACGCCCGAAGATGCCTGATTATACCTTCCGTAGCGATCTCAATTGCATCGCCGGTCAACTTGGAAAAACGACGAGCCTGGATATGATCGATCTGAAGGATCCTGTCCTGCAGTGTCATTTGTTTAGCTGCTGCCACGTTATTCACTCTCCTTTAGGATTTAACTTTATCAAATATCTATAGTTTTCAAATGTACTGAACCCCAACTAAGTGCGATATTTACAACACTCAATCCTGTTGTTTTGTTGAAAAATTCAACTTTTTAGTTGCAAAAAATGGGGGAATCAGCCTTGCTGTCAACTATGTAAAGGAATAGTAACAAAACGGTACAGGTTTGTCACCATTTTTTTTCGCTAAATCTATAATTTTGTTAGGTTTTATGTAAATTCCTTGTTTTGAGACGGTCTGGGAGCCAAAAAGCCGCATGTCTATTAGTTGTGGTAGCCGGTTGTTTCACCCACAAGTTACGCTATCCGGACCGGAGCGGCCCTTGAGCGGCAACGCGATTGAATTTTGATACAAAATTTTTAGCTGCGATCTCGCAAAGGAAAGGCCGGATCGTCAACGACGCTCCGGCCTTTCAAAAATAAGATCGATCGAATGCTATTTGCCGCCGACGGCGTCTTTCATAGCCTTTCCAAGGCGGAATTTGACGGTCGTTTTTGCCGGTATCTTGATCACATCACCGGTTGCCGGGTTACGGCCTTCACGGGCCTTACGGGTGGCTTTTACAAGCTTGCCGAAACCGGGAAGCGTAAATTCGCCGTTCTTTTTCACTTCTTTTGCAGCCATCTCAGCGATAGCGTCGAAAAGTCCTTTTACTTCCGCCTTCTTGAGTCCCGACTGATCAGCCAGGGCATTGACGATCTCCGTCTGCGTCATACGAGCCATAATTTTTGAGTAACCTCCAATGGGATTGAGTAAATTAGTACTACTTTTTTTTTACCTGAGTGAATTTTTCGATGTTTTCCGGTTCAGTGGAATGTGCAGCGAATACCTGGCTGCAACCGGAAAGGTTGGTCGGGGCGGCAAGATTCGAACTTGCGGCCTCACGGTCCCAAACCGTGCGCACTACCAGGCTGTGCTACGCCCCGAACTATTCTTGAGAAACGCCACCAAGTGTCGAATAATACAGGCGAAAAATAGAGTGGTCAAGTCAGAGTGCCCGTAAAATCAAGCAAATAACGGATTATTTTCTTGGCGGCCCGAGCGCGATGGCTGATATTCTGTTTGATCGATTCCGGAAGCTCGCCGAATGTCTTGTCAAATCCGTTAGGAATAAAGATCGGATCATAGCCAAATCCGCCGCTGCCCATTGGACCAAACGAAATTCTGCCGGTGCAGTCTCCTTCCACTTCCGCGATCAGTCGGCCATCCGGATCTGCAAGTGCCATTGAACAGGCAAACCGGGCTTCCCGACCTTTATATTCCGAGATCTTCATCTTTTCCAGGATGATCCCCATCCTGACTTGAAAACTGGCCTCATCGCCGCCATAACGTGCGGAATAGATGCCGGGTTCTCCGTTCAATGCGGCGACCTCAAGCCCCGAGTCATCGGCCAATGACCAGAGGCGTGTTTGCCGGGCATAGCCCACGGCCTTCAGTCTGGCGTTTTCATTAAATGTAGAACCAGTCTCGGCAACCCCGCAAATATCCTGATAGTCCGCCAAGCTTCGGAGACCCACCAGGATGTCGGCAAGAAGCGACCTCATCTCACGAACCTTTCCCGGGTTGCCGGTGGCAATTAAAATTGGTGAAATTGACCGGAGCCTCATGATCAAAAAAGTACCTTTTCGGACGACCGTCGCCGCGCGGCCAAAATAATTGTTAAAACGAAGGCTGGTAAGTTGGATTTTGTAGCTGCATCTTCTTTTTTTTCGGACTTTGTGTCCTTTTTTGGAGAAAGTTTCTTTTTCACCAGTAAGTGTACGAAAACGAAGACTCAAACGGCACCAATGAATTGACGCTTACCCACTACGGTTAAAACCTTTTTATTGCTATATTCCAGCTCACTATTGTATAAATAATATAGCGGTTTTCCGCATCCTCCCGTCAATGCTCATTCCTTTCGAGGTGATCCCTTGGTACTTTCCGCCGATCCGACAACCGTATTAGAACCGCCTGCTTCGATCTCGGGTGAAGCCGTTAGAGAATCAGAATGGCCGATTCGACCGATCCGTGAGCCGGAGGAAGTGCTCTTTGAGCTTGGGCTGTGGCTTTCAGGCATTGAGAGTTTTCTTGTCAATTGGGACCGCATTGCGCGGGAAACTCAGAAGGCAGGTCAGCCCGAGGCAAGCTGGACCAAGGAATTTCGTCTGACACATGCGGCCTTGATAATTTGTTCGGAATTGAATTATGAGCTTCGATCGGGAATTGCTGTCAGATCGACAGGCAGCCCAATCGGAGTTTCCGCCGATGATTGTGACTCGCTTGTTCTTTTCTTTCGCGAATTGATCCCTCTCAACAGGAACCTGATGGTATCAGGCCCGCTTAAATTCGACGCATGGAAGTCGTGGAGTTCGATCCTTCTTGAAAAGCTTAGAAACACGCCCGAAGTACAGGCCTTTTCACGGGGTTGGGGCCGCGACGGATTGGGGCATTTGCCATCTGACCTGAAAAAGCTGCTTGAACGGAAATCGCTGTCCTTTTCCGACCGGGCCGACCTGACCGAAGTGCTTTCGCGTTTTGCGATCATAATTCGATCGCTTGACGTTGTCGGGCGAATGCTGCGGAACGACGAGCCGTTAAAGCCGACGGTTCTGGTTTTTGCAAAGGTGCACGAGGTTTCGCAAGACCTGATAAGTTTCATCAACAACCGGCTGGCCAGGTTTCAAGACGAAGGGGCCGAACTTTTTGCATCGCTGGACGGGGCGTCTTACACCGCCTCGCTGGAATTAAAGAAGGTCTATCAACAGGAACTCACGGGCCTTGTCGGCATCCGCCCGGCTCCATCGATCCATGCACGCGTAGAAACCGCCTATGCGTCGTTAAATGACAGTTTTGAACAGATTCTTGCGGGTTTTGCAAGGCTTGTGGATCCGCAGGTGGTCGTGACCGATCTCTTTCCGGGCATCCACCTAAAATTGGAAAGGTCGCTCAGCCTGCGGCGGCATTTGTGGAAAGCTCTTCAGGCGGTAAAGGCGGCCGAAGCTGATCCGCAAAAGAATCTGGTCGAAGGTGTGAAAAAAGAACTGACGATCTTCATGAGCGATCCGATAAATTTCCTATTCTTTAAGGACCGCGAAACTTTAGAGCGATTTGGCGAAGAAGTGATCGCAACCGCCGACAGTAAAGACCTCGTGCCGATACTGCATCGTTTTGGAGCATACCTCGAAACATTGTTCGGTCTTGTGAACATGCGCACGGTGCTCGCGTCGCACCCGTTTGTTGAAGGCAGATAGCCGCCCCTTTTTACTGCGACCTCAACGTTCCTAGCGGCTTACGGAAAAGAATATCGAAGCTCGCCAGACAGCCAACAAACATTACAATGCCCGCCGTTGCAAGCGTGCCGGCAACGAGCAGCATCGGTTCAAATTGCCATTCGATCTCCATTACAAATCTGCTTACGGCCCATGAAAGCATCACGGCAAACACCGACCCGATCAACCCTGCCAAAATTCCAAGAAGGCCGTATTCACCGAGTAGTATCGAAGCAAGGGTTAGACGCTTTGCCCCGAGAGTCTTGAGGATCGCGTTCTCATAAATCCGCTGTGATTTAGTTAGTGCGATCGACCCGATCAGAATCAGTATCCCGCTAAGAATTACAAAGCTGCCGACAAACGATATCGCCAGCACAAAGTTGCTGACCAGCTTCTGGACAGCCGCCACAATGTCCGCCACATCGAATATTTGAATATTTGGAAACTGGCCAAGAAGGTCCCGCTGCAGGCGTTGGCGTTCAGTTGGCGGAATTCGCGTAAGCACCGTCGCGGCATAGGTTTGCGGCGCCGTGTCCAGCACACCGGGACGAAATACGAATACAAAAGCGGTGCGCGTATTTCGTAGATCGATCTTTCTAATGCTTGCGATCTGGGCGGTTATCTTGCGGCCGGAAATATCGAATGTGATCGAATCGCCGACGCCTACTTTCAGCCGCGCGGCCATTTCTTCTTCAACCGAAACCTGCGGAACGGCCGCTTTGCCCGCTTCCCACCATTCGCCATCGAGGAGCGTTTCATTTGCATCGAGGTTTGGCCGGTAAGTGACGGCGAATTCACGGCCGATCTGCCCCTGCTGCTGGCGTACCTCACGCTGCCCAAAATCGAACGGCTGTCCGTTGACGTGTGAGATGCGGGCCCTGACCGTGGGCGTGGCCTCTGCCTTTTCGCCTGTTCTATCTTCAATTATTTTAGTTAGATCGCCGACCTGGCTTTTCTGAACATCTACGAAAAACAGACTTGGCAGCCGTTGATTTCTCGTAAAATCGAATTCGCGTACAAGATTGTCTTGAAGCGACTGGACCGTGAGAACGACAAATGCCCCGAGTCCAACAGCGAGCAGAATTATCCGAGTTTGATTGCCTGGCCGATAAAGCGAGTTTACAGCCTGGCGAAGGCTGAATGGGCCAATGCTCTTTAACCGGCGAAGCAGCGAAGTCAACACCAGTGCGGCCAGATACAATACGGCCGAGGTCACCGCAAGTCCAACGAGAAACACCGCTCCTACTTTAACGGAACCCGCTTGCCAGACCGCTAGACCAAGCAGTCCTGCCAATGATGCCGCGCCCAACAGCCACTTTGCCCAATCCAGTTTTCTTAAGTTAGCGTTGTTCTCATCCCTCAACAGAAGTTTTGGCTTGATGTTGCGTACCTGAAGCAGCGGCAACGCAGAGAAAAGTAGTGAGACGGCAACGCCGAGCAATATTCCTTGCAATGCCGTTCCCGGCACGACCGAATACGACATCTTCTCCGGCAAAGTGTCCAGGAACCGCCAGCGGGCAAGCCAGAGGCCTATTTGGGCAAGAGCAACCCCGGCCAGGCTGCCCGCCATGCCGAGTATCAGGATCTGAAGCAAATAAACGGTGATGATGCGTGTGCCGCTGGCACCAAGGCATTTGAGAACTGCGACCGATCTTCGTTTTTGTTCGACAAAGGCACGAGCGACGTTCCACACGCCGACGCCGCCGAGAACAAGGATCAACAGGCCCGTAAGTGAAAGATAGTTTTCGGTGCGGGTAAATTGTTGGCCAAGATTTTCTTGCGTTTCGCGGTACGATTGAACGGAAAGTGTTGTGCCCTTTAGCTCCTCGCGAAGCTTGCGGACGAGTTCCGTCGGATTATCGGAAGTCCGATAAAGGATCCGCCTCCTTACACGGCCCTGATTTCGGGTTATTCCAGCCGTATCAAAATCTTTTTTCGATATGAATACTCTGGCACCGAGACGAAAACCGCTGGAACCGCCCGGTTCCTGGTCGAAAACGGCACGAAGCTGAAACTCGGCCTCGCCGATCTTTATCTTGTCGCCGACTTTTATTCCGAGATCTTCGAGCAGAATGCGGGCGGCAACAGCACCATTATTCTCGAGCAGCGAGAAATCAAACGGCATTCCGTCGGCAAGTTCGAAATTTCCGACAAGCGGAAACGGCGGTTCAATACCTTTGAGTTCGACAAGACGGGTCCTTGGGTTCGATGGATCGGCGGGGCTTGCCATTGCCGACGTGGTGATAGCTTCGTTGCGGCCTTCTATCAAGCCTGATGCATTAACTGTCTCTTCGATCCTCGAGATCTCGGTCGGCGAAAAATCCGCGGTCGAGCTAATTTCGAGATCGGCGGTCATCAAAGCTCGGGCATCGGTGCCGACCGCGCGGGTCAGATTCTGTATTAGCGACCTAAGGGCGACCACGGACCCGACACCGAGGGCGATGCAGAGGAAAAAGAACAAAAGCCGCCGCCAAGACGACCTGATCTCACGCCGGGTTAGATTTAGGATAAATCGCATATGGTCCTGCGGGTTTTGATCAATCGGCCATCAACTCAGCCTTTGCCTCGCCGGTCGCCGGCAGTGAACTAGTTTCATCGCTTATCACGCGACCGTCCCGCAGAACTATCTGGCGTTCAGCCTGGGCGGCGAGAGCGGCGTCGTGAGTGACCAGGACAAGGGTCACGTTCCGTTTTGAATGAAGTCCGGTCATCAGATCAAAGATATGTTTTCCGTTTCGCGAATCGAGATTGCCGGTCGGTTCGTCTGCAAGCAGGATCGAAGGCTCGTTCGCAAACGCGCGGGCGATCGCTATTCTCTGCTGCTCACCGCCCGAAAGTTCTGTCGGGTAATGGTGGCCGCGATTAGCCAGGTCAACGTCTGACAGCAGATCAAGGGCACGATCGCGTGCGCCGCGAAAGCCCCGTATTTCCATCGGGATCAGAATGTTCTCGAACGCCGTCAGGCTCGGGATCAGATGAAACGACTGAAAAATGAACCCGATCCGCTTGCTTCTAAGCTCTGCCAGCCCGTCTTCGCCCATCGCGGTAACGTCATTGCCATCGACGAGGATCGTACCTGAACTTGGCGAATCAAGGCCGGCGATCAGACCAAGCAGCGTGGATTTTCCGCTGCCCGAGGCTCCGGTCAACGCGACGAATTGGCCATCGGGTATTTCGATCGACACATTGTCGAGGATCGTCAGGTCGTCTTCACCCGACCTGACCGTTTTGGTCACATTTTGCAAACGGATCATATTTGATCAAGATATGGCAATATTTACCTGGGCAAAAATTTAATTGGCGGTCACATCGAGCGCCAACACGGCCGTTCGTTACGGCATCCTAAACATTACCTTATTCGAATTCGTTCCATATAATTATGCACCATCTAATTCGAACATCCGCACTTGTATGTTTCATATTTATTGCCGCGGCATGCTGTGCATGCAGTGCCGCAAAATATGAGCGTCCTGTGAACGCATCGCCCGCCAAGCCGCTTATCACGCCGCAAACGGGAGCACCGCGTCTGAAGATCGTCGCGTTTGGCGATAGTCTTACCGCCGGTTTCGGCCTCGCGGAAAAGGAATCATATCCTTATCTTTTACAGGAAAAGCTGAAGGCTGACGGTTATGATTATGAAGTGGTCAACGCGGGTGTGTCTGGCGAGACCAGTTTAGGAGGGCTCGAACGTGCCGACTGGGTGCTTGAACAGGAAAACGTAAAGATCCTGATTCTAGAGCTGGGAGCAAATGACCTGCTTCGCGGGCTTTCGCCGGCAAAGATGAAGGCAAATCTCGACAAGATCATACGAAAGGCGAAGGCAAGGAACATCAAGGTGCTGCTTTGCGGAATGCTTGCTCCGCCCGCGGCCGGCGGCGAATACCAGCGGGAGTTCATGATGGCATTCCCCGATCTGGCTGAAGAGCATAAGACCGCGTTTTTACCGTTTCTGCTTGAAGGCGTGGCCGCGAAAAAGGAACTTAATCAACCCGACGGGATTCATCCGAACGCGGATGGCGAGAAGATTATGACCGAAAACGTTTACCGAGCGTTAAGGACAATGCTTGAAACCGAGAGACTGGGACGCTAAAATCTAATTAATTAGCAGGGGTTAAAAGAACAAGGGTTAGCGAACAAGGGAGGGTAAGATGAGAGTAGTTTTCCTCATCGCCGCAATTTTATTTGCGGCGGCTGCAAACGGTTATTCCCAGCATTCAGGCGCTGTTTCGGCGGACGAGGACCGATCTATAAGCAAGTCTGACGAGGAGGCGGTCGAGTCCGGCACCTTGAATGTGTCGGAAAGATCTTCGGGGCCGCTCCCAATACCGGAGCCAGTTAAGGAACGAAACGAAAAGACCAGCGGCAAAAGCATGCGGTATCGGCTTCCGGTGCCCTATATCCGACCTGCTGCTGATGTACGTTTTAAGAATTACGTCGATTCAACTTTCGGGCCGGAATCTTTAATTAGATATGCCGCGGTCGCGGGGCTTTTGACATACAGAAAGTCGCCAAAGGAGTGGGGTGCAGGTCCCGGCGGTTACGCACGCCGGTTCCTGAACGTGGCAGCAAAGAATACGATCCGCACAACCGCGACTTACGGGCTTGATGAACTGTTAAAGGTTGACAGCACCTTCTATTTAAGCCGCGACCGAAGTGTAGCGGCGAGGTTCAGAAATTCGGTTTTCAGCGCCGTTACCGCCCGCAACCGCAGGGGCCATCGGGTGATTGGTGTACCACGCCTCGCAGCCAGCTTTGCGGCCGAGGTCATCTCCTCCACCGGGTGGTATCCTCGCCGTTATGATCAGGACCACGGCTTTAAGGGCGGGGCAATTTCGATCGGAATAACCACAGGGGTCAATCTATTCCGCGAATTCGTTTTGAAACGATAGGCCCGTTTCAGCCGCCGGGGCCGAATCGCGGCGGCCCTATTGGGTAGTGCGATTATGAGATCGATCTTTTTCACAATGGTAATTTTCGTCTCGTTTGGACTTGGTGTGTTTGGCCAGGAACCTGACGGAACCACGGTCGGCGGCCACTTTTCGGTTGATGCAAAATCGATCTCCGGCCCTTCGGCGGCTGACACAAAGAGTACTGATCCGGGTCAGGCCAACTATGTTCGGCCTGACGCCAAGACTCGGTTTAAGCGGTATATTAACGGCATGTTCGGGCCCGTTGCGCTCGGTAAAAATGTTGCCAGTGCCGGATGGGGAACGTGGAGAAATTCACCCGAGGAATGGGGCGCGAAATGGGATGGATCTGGCCGCCGATTAGCCTCCAGCATCGGAAAGGGCATGATCAAAAACACGACCATGTACGCCCTCGACGAATCGCTTAAATACGACAGCCGCTTTTACCGGAGCAAGAAGAAGGACGTCGGTTCGCGGCTGGCAGACGCGTTGATCTCGACTGTTACAGCAAGGAATAAGAAGGGAAGGCGAGTCGTCGGGATACCGCGCATCGCCGGGACCTATACCGCGGCCGTCGTGGCGGCGGAGACGTGGTACCCTGCCCGCTATAATTATAAGGACGGGCTCAAAAGCGGCACGATCTCACTCGGGCTCAGCGCCGCATTTAACATCTTTAAGGAATTTGTTTGGAAGTAGTTCTGTTTTGAATTGATAGCCGGCTCGGCTAAACTTTCGCCATGTCCGATCCGTGGACATACGCGGAATATGAATGTAACCCACCTCGAATGTGCTCTTTGCGGCACTCGTCATGATGCCGGTGTTCTGCAAAACCTTTGCACGGAATGCGGAAAGCCGCTTCTGGTCCGCTACCACCTTGAGGCCGCGGCAAGAAAATTGACCAAAGTCGGATTGGTAAACGGCGGGCCATCGCTGTGGCGTTATCTCGAAGTACTTCCCGTGAACGATCCAACCAACATCGTAAGTTTTGGTGAAGGCTGGACGCCGCTATTGAAGGCCGATACACTCGCGGCGGGACTTCCGTTAAAGGTCGAACTTTATATCAAGGACGAAGGGCAAAATCCGACACAGAGTTTTAAGGCCCGGGGAATGACCGCAGCAATTTCGATGGCGAAGGAACTCGGGGTTCAAAAAGTTGCAGTTCCGTCCGCCGGAAACGCCGCGGGAGCTATGGCGGCCTATGCCGCGAGGGCTGGAATGGAAGCACACATTTTTATGCCGAGCGATACGCCGAAAGCGAACGTGATCGAATGCCGGAAAACTGGTGCTCGTGTGACGCTTGTGGATGGGCTGATCACCGATTGCGGAAAGATCGTCGCCGAACAAAAGGACGCAGAAGGCTGGTTCGACGTCTCTACCCTTAAAGAGCCGTATCGCGTCGAAGGTAAAAAAACAATGGGGTATGAACTTGCCGAACAGTTTGGCTGGAATCTGCCTGACCTGGTGATCTATCCGACCGGCGGCGGCACCGGCCTGATCGGAATGTGGAAAGCATTCGACGAGATGGAGCAAATGGGCTTGATCGGATCAAAGCGGCCGCGGATGGTTACCGTTCAGTCCGAAACATGTGCACCGATCGTTCGCGCGTTTAATGCAGGTGAGAGATTCGCAGAAGAGTTTGAGGACGCCGCGACCGTGGCCTCGGGGCTTCGAGTTCCCAAGGCGATAGGTGATTTCCTGATCCTGGATGCGATAAGGGCTTCAGGCGGTACCGCGATCGCCGTCTCTGATTCCGAGCTTGTTGCCGCGGTCGGCGAGATCGGGGCCGCCGAAGGCATTTTTACGGCTCCCGAGGGTGGTGCATGCTTGCCTGCGTTGCGGCGGTTGATCGAGGAAGGGCAGGTCCGCGAAGGTGAAAAAGTTGTGCTCTTCAACACCGGCTCAGGCGTAAAATACCTGGAAGCATTTTCTGATCGACAAGCCTGAGATCAGCTCAGCACGTCAAGCAGCCGTTCAAGGCCTTTGTCCAGATCTCCAGAAATATGAACCCGAAGGGCCCGCCGGTCGCGGTCGAGCAGGACCTGAAAATCACCCCGTGCCTGGGCCGACTTAACGACCGAAAAGGTGAATTTTTGTCCGGGTACGGGCAGGTCCACCGGATCATCGGCGGTCAACTGGAGAAAAACGCCGTTATTGGCCCCGCCCTTGTATGCCTGGCCGGTCGAATGGAGAAAACGCGGGCCGAAGCCGAGACAGGTCGCGACGCTGTAATGCTGAAGAACGTAAGTGCGCATCTGCTGAAGCGTTTCCTCGTGCTCAGGGTCCATTTCGATATAGGCAAGCAGGGCGAAATAGTCCCTTTCGCCCAGGTTCCAAAGATGTCCTTCCAAAAAGCCCGCAATCGACTTTTCATCAATCGAATTGCTCAACTCCGCCGCATAATCCTTGCTTGCAAAAAGTGCAATGCCGTTCTCGGCAAAAAACGGTTCTTCATCGGGAAGTGAGCCTGAAGCCTCATAGGCTTCGGTCAACTTGCGAGCTTCTATTTTCGCAGCCTCGACATCCGGCTGGTCGAAAGGATCTATTCCCATGATCGAACCGGCGACAGCCGTTGCAAATTCCCATCGAAAAAATTCCTGCCCGATGTTGTACCGGTCCGAGAGTTCGATCGTGATCATCGGGTGGCCGGCCTCAACAATATCGGCCAGGTCAGCCTGCGTATCTTCGTCTATCTCGGCGCCTTTCATCGTGAAATTGACGAATATGCGATCGTTCCCATATGCGTCCGCGGGCTGAAGCGGTTCGCGGTCTACAGGAATTATCGAAATTCCGTCTTTGCCGGTAGATTCGGCGATCAATTGTTCCAGCCATGCTCCAAGGTCATAAAATTCAGGTGGGGTGAAGATCGTCAATTTATCGCGTCCCTCGCGGTGACACACGCCGAGTATGGTTCCGAGGATAATTCCGGGATTTTCATTCGGATTTGTCGCCTTGCATGAGCGGGCCATTGCCGCTGCACCCGAAAGCAATTTTTCAACGTCCAGGCCCATTGCGGCCGCGGCTGTCAGCCCAAAGGCAGATAGGGCCGAGAAACGGCCGCCGATCTCCGGTTTTCCATAAAAGATATGTCGAAAGCCTTCGGTTTCGGCGATCTTGTCCAACTTTGAACCAGGGTCGGTAATTGCAACGAATTGACGGCCCGCATTTTCAGGGCCAACAACTTTTGACACGCGGTCGAAGAAATATTGCTTGAAGCAGTTAGGTTCAAGTGTCGTTCCGCTTTTGCTTGCGACGATGAAGAGTGTATTTGCAAGGTCAAGTTTGCTTTCCGCGGTGATGATCTGTGCCGGGACCGTCGAATCGAGTATGTGAAAACTGTCGATGCCAAACGTCATCGCCAGCACCTCAGGACAGAGCGACGATCCGCCCATGCCCATAAGCAGAGCGTCCGTAAATCCCGTGTCTTCAATATCCTTTCTAAATTCACGGTAGCGGTTGAGATTTTCCGTTTCCTCGCTCACGACATCCAACCAGCCGAGCCACTTTGCTTCATTGCCCCCTGTCCACACGGAAGCATCCTTTTCCCAAATACGCGAGATGCGCTTTTCGTCGATCGTCCTCTGGTTCTCGGCGCGGTACGCCTGCTTGAGTTTTTCGGGCAAAATGAAGGTCATGAGATTGGACATGACGGTAATCTATCACACGATCGTTCGGCGCAAAAATTCACGCCTTAATGATTTGCGGGGTTTTTTTGATAGAATCGCGAACATGATCAACGGAATTATCGCCGCAGTTATCATCGCGGCCTTGACAGGTTTGGCAAGCGGACAAAAATGTGCCGAAATTGCGCGCGAGGTGCGGCCCGTAATGTCGGACGAGGCAAGGTCGGGCCATGAGCAGCGGCTTGCCGCAGCTGAAGCGGCAAATGCCGCCGAGGCAAACGCGGATAGCCAGATCTGGGTCGGAAGGCGGACGGCATATCTAGGTGATTATAAGGGAGCTGTCCGTATCTTTTCTGAAGGCATTTCAAAATATCCAAACGATGCCCGTTTTTATCGCCATCGAGGACATCGATACCTGACTCTCAGGTGCTTTGACGAAGCGGCGGCCGACTTTCTGAGGGCAGCCGATCTTATTAAGGGCCGTCCCGACGAGATCGAGCCGGACGGACTTCCGAATGCGAAAAATATTCCGACAAGTACGCTCCAGTCGAACATTTGGTATCATCTTGGCCTCGCCTATTACCTCAAGGGCGATCTTGAATCAGCCCTTCGTGCATATCAAGAGTGTCAAAAAGTATCGAAAAATAATGATATGCGGGCTGCAACGGCTTATTGGCACTATATGACGCTTCGCCGCTTGGGGAAAAACAGACAAGCTAAAAAGATACTCGAACCATTCAGCGGCAACTACGAATTGATCGAAAATGCTGACTACCTGAAATTGATAAAGCTCTTCAGGGGCGAAACGGCCCCTGCTGAATTGAGCGATCTTCTCAATAAGGATGCGAAGACATTAAGCAACGCCTCGCTCGGCTACGGTTTTGGGAACTGGCATCTGTTTAATAAGAAACCGTTAGAGGCCCGTCAGATATTTCGCTCAATTTTAGGCGGCGATCAATGGTCGAGTTTTGGCTATATTGCAGCGGAAACTGAGTTGAAACGATCAGGCGATCTGAAATAATTACCACAAGATCAGATCTAAAGGGTCGTTTCGGACGAATAGGATAATAGGAATAATATTTCCGCATGAGGCAAATCAGCATCAGAGTTTTAGTATGTATTTCCGTATTTTTCAGATCTTTGTAGTTTTAACGCTTGGCGGTCTTTTGTCATGCGGTTCGGTCAATTCGTCGGAAGTTGTTGAGGTGCCGGCGGATACGCTCGAACCGGCCGAGACTTCGGTAAACCCGGCGTCGCTCAGGATGGCCGTATTTGCCGGCGGCTGCTTTTGGGGAGTTGAGGCTGTGTTTGAACACGTCCGGGGCGTTGCATCCGTCCGGTCGGGCTACGCAGGCGGGCCCGCAGAATCGGCCAGTTACGAAAAAGTAGGCGAAGGCACAACTGGACACGCGGAATCGGTCGAGATCAGCTTTGATCCAGATAAGGTCTCATACGAACAGCTTCTGGACGTGTTTTTCAAAGTGGCTCATAACCCGACAGAGCTGGACCGCCAGGGCCCGGACGTCGGCCCGCAATACAGGTCAGCTATCTTTTATTTGGATGACTCACAAATGAAGGCCGCCAAGACATATATTGAGGCATTAGATGCTGCCAAACTTTATAAGGACCCGATCGTTACCCAAGTTGTTCCGCTTGAGAAATTCTACGTCGCGGAGAAATATCATCAGGACTATCTTCGCCGAAATCCGAAAGATCCGTATATCGTTTATCACGATCTGCCGAAGCTGGAGAGTCTTAGAAAGCAGTTTCCGAAGGTTTATGTGAAACGATATTAGTTGAAGAGCGGCCAATGAAATACAGATAATTGATCTGAATGGTTCGCTTCCGTCAATCATCGGTTTTTCGTATCAAATTTAAGACCTGGTCTATTTTGTCAGCCATTCCAGCAGTTTTGATTCTTGCTGGTGGAAGGCATGTTCGGGAACACCGCCGCTGCTCATTGGAAGCTTGAAGAAAACCGAGAGTTGTTCCTGAATGCCGCTTTCACCGCGGGTACGCGCCAGGTCCAGGCAACGCGCGATCTCGATGGCGAGCGGTGCGGCCAGGATCGAGTCGCGGCAGAGGAAATTGATCTTCAGCTGCATTGGCTGGCCGAGAAAACCGGAAAGGTCAATATTGTCCCACGCCTCTTTATTGTCTTTCCGCGGACGGTAATAACGAATATCGACAAGATGATCTTCAACCCGATAACCTAGAATGTCGTCGAGCAGTGAACTTTTTGTTTTGACCTTTGATGCGAGCGAATCTTCGTCACTCAATACCAGGCCGTCCCGGTTGCCAAGGATGTTTGTCGAAAACCAGCCTTCCACCTTCAACGCGCGGCTTTTGAATGCGGGGGCGAGGACCGATTTTATGAACGTCTGTCCCGTTTTTCCGTCCTTCCCGGCAATTGGGACCCGTTCACGTTCGGCCAATTCGATCAGTGCCGGAATGTCTGCCGCGACCGACGGAGTGAAATTTCCGTAAGGCACCCCGGCCGAAATAGCGGCGTAAGCATAAAGTATCGCGGGAGAGATCTCGGCCGCGTTTTCGTCTAGCAATCGGTCCAGGCCGACAAGGTTATTGAATGCCTCATTGCCCTCATCAGCGAGCTTTTCGGTAGAGGCAAGATTTATCACCACGACCGACTCGCAGCGTTCCTGAAAACGTATCAGATCAGTTTGAATTCGCGCGATCGCAGACCTGTGGCCGTCGGCCGCAATTTTATTCGTTCCGTGTATGTGTGTAACAAAATCCGGATTGCCAATGCCGGGCCAGGGTTTTGCCTCTCTCAATTCGTCTTCGACAGCGGCAAATTGCTGATATGTCAGAACATCATGTTCTTCAGCGGCTTTGGCAAGATGGGTTTCGTACAGGTCCCAGCCGGCGATCTCAATATCTTCATACGGGACAAATCCGTCAACCGAAAGGTTCCCAAGCGGCAGGCCCTGTCTTTCAATCACACCTTTTCGGATCAGCTCGATCCCGGCGAACATTGTCGTCCCAACTGCTCCGCCGACGCCTATCACAGCAATTCCCAACTTTCGCTTAGTCATAACAAAAGGCCTAGTTTACAACTTTGTCAGGCCGCCTCTCAAACATGATAGAGAACGAGGCCTCAGATCTGATCCGCCGGCCGGCCATTATCTCGTCTCTGAGAAATACAATTTTGCCAACTCTCGTTTCAAAAGTTTGCCTGTTGGTCCCTTCGGTATATCGGAAATAAAATAGACCAGCTTTGGGCACTTGTAGTCTGCAAGATATTGTCGGCAATGTTCGATCAGGTCGGATTCAGTCGCGGCCGCTCCGTCTTTTAGGATGACGAATGCCACTACTTCGTCACCATAGATATCGTCGGGAACACCGATCACCGCCGCGGCGGCCACGGCCGCGTGTGCATAAAGCAGGTCATCGATCTCGCGCGGATAGATGTTCTCGCCGCCACGGATGATCATGTCGGATTTGCGGTCGGCTATGTAATAGTAGCCGTCGATGTCTCGATAGCCGATGTCTCCTGTATGAAACCACCCGCTCGTAAATGCAAGTTGGGTCGCAGCTGAGTCTTTAAAATATCCTTTAAATATGTTTGGCCCGCGAAGAACGATCTCACCCAATTCCCCGGCGGCGACTTCGTTGTCATTTTCGTCAAAAACATTCATCTCGTTGCCGATCGGCATGCCGCACGAACCGGGACGGCGCGACGTGTTTGGCGGATTAAAGGTCGATCTGCAAGTCGATTCACTTAAGCCATAACCCTCAACAACCAGACAGCCGAATGTATCCTCAAAATTCCTCAACACCTCGGCCGGCACGGGAGCTGACCCGCACATTGCAAACTTAAGGGACGAAGGTTGAGAATTAAGATCCAAACCACCGGAACCGTTCGCATTTACATCATTGATTCGCGGCCCTTGATTCATTTTGAGGAGCATCGAGAGCATAGCGGCGACCGAACCGAATGATGTGATCTCGTATGAACTGATGACATTCCAAAAACGCGAGGCCGAGAATTTTTTTGAGATGACTGTGGATCCACCGCAATATAGGGCCGTCATTGTGGTAACAGTAACGGCGTTCATATGAAAGAGAGGCATTATCGTAAGCAGCCTGTCATCTTTTTCGAAGCCGAGCCATTCCGTGATCTGCCGGGAGTTCGCCAGAAGATTTCCGTGTGTCAGAAGACAGCCTTTCGGTTTGCCGGTCGTGCCCGACGTGTGGATCAATATCGCTTCGTCGCAAGGAGAGATATCTGCCAGCGGGGAATCGCCATCGAAGTCCGTTGCCGCATGATCTGCATTATCGAGGATAAAGATCTCGGGAAAATTCGGCGGGCAATTCCGAAAAGCCGCATGTGCAAGGCCGCTTTCGGCAAGTACCAACGTTGCCTCCGAATTGGTGATCGCCCAATTTATCTCGGCCGGCTTTAAAAGAGAGTTGATCGGGCCCGCGATCGCTCCGGCCCTGAAACACGCAAAATAAGCAATAATATACTCAGCCGAATTCTGCAATAAAAGGCTGACGACATCGCCTTTGCCAACTCCTTTGGAAGTAAGCATATTCGCCATGCGGCGTACGGTTGTGTCAAATTCCGAATAGGTCCAACTGCGTCCATCGGCTTCTGAGAGTAAAAACACCTTCGCCGGGTTTGTCTCTCGCCGTTGTTCCAGTAAGGTGCTAATGTTGGGAAAATTTTCCATTGGGCAAGCAGGTGCCGGCGGTCTAAGATATCGATGTTTGCCGCCGGGTCGAAAGGTCATTCGGCCCGCGTCGAATTCGACAGCACTTTTGGGCTGTGCCGTCCTAGAATTGTATCCAATAATCTGTTAAATGAATAAGCGAGGAAATTCAGTGAGATCAACAATAACGTTTCTTTTAGCGGCCCCACTTTTGGCCGTTGTCATTATCGCAGTCGGCTGTTCGGGCTCCGGGAACAATAGCCTCTCTCAAAACGGTCAGAACAACAGGACTGCCGAGCCGCAACCGGCGGCTCAAAGTTCGCGGCCACCGGAAAATGTACCTACGCCGACTCCGAGTAAGCCGGTGATCCAGGAAGCCGGCCCGATCGGCTCGACCGCGACGCCATCCGATTCTTACCGGACCGCACACATTTTACGAGCGAAAAAGGATGTTGAAGGCCTGAAACAGGTAATGTCAAATGAGATCCTGGAATTCTTTACGGAGATGGGCAAGCTCGAAAAAAAATCACTGGATGAAATGCTGCTCCAATTGGTAAATAAGCCTCAAGCGCCGAACGCGGAGGTGCGTGATGAAAAGATCACAGGCAATCGGGCCGTGCTTGAATTCAAGGATGAGAACGGTAAGTGGACAGAGATGGATTTTGTAAAAGAGGGCGGAGGCTGGAAACTGACACTGCCGCCAAAGGCGAACAGCGTGAAAAAGCCCGAAACTGATAAGAAGTAGAGCAGTTTCGACGCGGAAAAAAACAAAATATGATTCGATAACGTATTGCAGTCTTGATCACCGATACTCCGTTGGACCAACCAACTGCGACAGAGTAATTGCAAATATGCGTATTTTCCGCGATAAGTTTATCGAATCGCTACTTTCGGAAATCGGGGCCGGTATTTTTGTAGAGGCAAGACCGGCCCCAAACCGTTGCGAAGACAGGATATCATCGGCGTAATCTGAAAGAGATGGAAACGACAATCGAAAATTTACATAGCCGGTCGAGATATTGACCGCAGAAGTGTTCAAAGTCGTTTAGCTGAAAAATACACTTCAACACGCCCTAATTTAATATGAGAACAATACCCATTTCGATAGCGGTCGCGATCATTTTTGCAGCCTCGATCGCGGCCCAGCATGCCGGACACACCGCTCCCGAAACCGCGGCGGCGAATAAGCCGATCGAATTGGTTACGACCGATGCGATCACGCACCGAAAAGTGGCGACATCGAATAAGCTCGCTCAGGCCTATTTCGATCAGGGTCTGACCTTGTATTACGCATTTAACGACGGCGATGCGGTGAGGTCATTTCGTCGTGCGGCAGAACTCGATCCAACGCTTGCGATGGCACATTGGGGCATTGCTCTGGCGGCGTATCCGCGCGGCACCGGCGGCGGAAATCCGAGCGATCAGAAACGGTTGAAAGAAGCACGAGATGCGATCAAAATTGCCATGTCAATGACGGCACCGCCGTCTGACCGCGTTTATATCGAAGCCCTTTCAAAACTGCTTCCGGACGAAGCGGGCTATGATCGAAAGGCATCCGAAGAAGCATATCGAGCGGCAATGAAGTCGGTATATGATGCCGCCCCCAAGGACGCTGACGCCGCCGGCCTTTATTCACTCGCGATATTTTACGCCAACGGCTACTCGAATTGGACCGACGAAGGAACGCCGGTGGGCAAATGGCAGGATATGATCGACGTGCTTGAGGCGGCACTAAAACTACATCCGAAACATCTTGGATTGACGCACACATATATTCACGCGGTTGAAGAGTCACCCCATCCCGAACGGGCGCTTGCGGCCGCCGATGCACTTCGCGGACTTAAGATATTTACGCCGTCATTCGGCCATCTGGTCCACATGCCCGCGCATATCTATGTGCGGACAGGGAACTTTCAACGGTCGGTCGAATCAAATGAACAGACCGCGACAATGCCGACCGACACATTGTCGGAAGAGTTTCGGCTTTGGCATTACAACCACGTTTTGAATTTCCTTCTGTTTTCGTATGGGATGCAGGGAAATTCAGCGATGGTTTCGAAAACCCTCGACAGGAAATTTGGTTTCTACGCTCCGCGCTATTCTGATCAGCGGCCGCGGTATTGGGTGCGTTTCAAACGTTGGGACGATATCTTGAACGCGCCTGCTCCGGCGGCTGACAGCAGGCCGCAGACGCTCGTCGCATGGGCGTTTGCCAGAGCGATGGCCTTTGCCGTAAAGGGCGATGCAGAAAAAGCCGCGGCCGAACGTGCGAAGCTTATGCCGGATTCCACGGCACTTTGGAAACTTGATGATTTCCGGATTCAAGCTGCGATCGATCGTCAAAAGGGCGATATAAAGGCAGAGATCGAGTCGCTGAAAAAAGCGGTCGATGCTGAAGACACGCTCGACTATTCCGAGCCGCCGCTTTCGATCTCACCGCTGAGGGAAAATCTCGGCGGCGCATTGCTCCGCGACGGACAAAATGCCGAAGCCGAAAAGGTCTTTCGCGAAGACCTCCGCCGAAACCCTGGCAGCGGCCGCTCGCTATTTGGCCTGATGACCGCACTTGAAGCACAAGGCAATCGCGGCGAGGCAAAAAAGGTGCGCAAACAATATCTAAAAGCATGGAAACATGCTGATATCAAACTCGGCGTCAACGAACTATGATATTGCGATAGCCTTGACGAAAAATTGGCCATTACCACTTGGCAAAATTTAGAACGATCTTTGATGGAAGCTGGAACTCGAAAACACGTAATTTTTTTTGTAGCTATAACCGCCATAATTGCGGCGGCCATCGTCCGATCCAGCATTTCTACAAGCCTCGACAGCTTTACATATGACGAGGCCTACCATATTGGAGCTGGTGCGGCGCACGCGGCTACGGGTGATTTCCGGCTCAATCCTGAACAGCCGCCGTTGACGAAGCTTTGGGTTGGCGTCTATGTCAGGTCGTTTGGTTTCGTCACTTCGCCCTTAAGGCAATTTGCCGATAAAGAAGACGAGCGCGGATTTGTTGAGCAGGATGCGTATTTCAACAATGATCCGGTCGTAGTTCAAACTAGGGCACGAACCGCAATGCTTGCGTTGAACGGCCTGTTGATCTTTCTCTTTGCGATAGCGACATGGCGTGTGTTTGGGCCTATCGTGGCTTTGGGATCTGCCATTTTTCTTGCGATCGATCCGACGGTTGCGGCACATATGCCCGTTGTGATGACCGATCTTCCGGTCGCGTTAGCTTCGGGCGTCGCTATCTTGACCGCCGCTCATGCATTTCGTACGTGGAAGGCATTTGACATTATTCTGGCAGCATTGGCGCTCGGTTTGGCATTAAGCGCCAAACATTCTGGCATTATCACGCTGATCGCAGTTGGCTCGACCGGCGTTATTGCCGCCGTTTTTTTCTCGCAGGCACAAAATTGGGCGACGCGGCTTCGGCGAAGCGCAGCGGTCGCTACAATCGTCCTCGGCGGCGTTGCCGTTTTGTGGGGATTCTACGGATTTCGTTATTACGAAACACCGGGAACGACCGAAGAGACTTTTAATAGGAGTCTATTCGAAAAAACCAATGACATAAGGTCGCCGGTTTTTCGAAACGCACTTTTTGTGGTAACAGCGATACGTATTTTCCCGCGAGCCTACACTTGGGGGTTGGCCGATACGATAAGGGCCGGCGTTGACGGGCGGGCGATACAGGTTCGCGCCTTTGGAACGCCGTATTATTCAAAAGCTCCGTTTTATTTCTTCCCGGGCATTGTTGCCGCAAAGCTTCCGATCGGCCTCTTACTGCTCAGCCTGATCGGGGCGATTGCATTGATTTTGCGCAAAGTTCCAAACGATTATTATTTGCCGTTTGCGGTTGTTGCCGGGTTCACCGCTATCTTTCTCGTCTTTTTAATTCGCGGATCGAGCTACGGCGGCATACGGCATGCAACGCCGCTTTTCCCGTTTATGATATTGCTCGGAGGAATCGCTGTCGATTGGGCGGTTCGAAAGCGATCATACTGGGTCGGTATCGGCACCGGGCTTTTATTGATCGCCGCGATCGTGTCGGCTGTGCCGCAAATGCGTCCGTGGGAATATTTTAATGAGTTTGCGGGCGGAGCGGAAAACGGCTACAAGTATTTTAATGACGAAGGTGTCGATCTGAGCCAACGCGTAGGAGAAACCGCTCGATTCTATAACGACGAGCTTAAACCGAACGGTGAAATTCCGCTGCTGTCGTATTTTTCAAATGACAATGATCTAAAGGCTCGCGGAATGGACTGGATCGGCCGCGACGACGAACGAGATCAGAATCGATTTGAGGGTGAAACATTTACCGGAACGGTTTTGATCGGGGCAAACGAGCTTGGAGAGAATGGCTGGTGGGATGTTGGTAAGAATTTTCGCTCGATACCCCCAACCCGGCGAATGGGGAATATGTTTGTTTATCAAGGCACATTCCCGCGTCCGACGGCGGGCATCGCGCGTCATATATTCTACGCCACGATCTATTCGACGATATATACTAAAGAACCAAATCCGCGCGCGGCGATCGATGGAATCGAGCGGTCGCTCGCTCTCGATGATTCTTGTTTTTTTGCAAGCCTCGAGCTTGGCAACCAGTATCTAAAGGTTGCTGACCGCGAAGGTGCTTTGAAGGCGTATAGGCTCTCGCTTGCCCGGGCTCCAAAGACGGACAGCATATACGACCTCATCGCTGAACAAATACGGCGTCTGGAAGTGGCACCTTTGGAAGGGATCGAACCCTTACGAAATCCTGGGATCGAATAGAAAATGAAAAATATGACACAAGCAGAACAAAGATCAACTGTTTCGGATGCGGTCCGAAAGCACAAGGAATTTCTTTTTCCGGCGGTCGCCACATACTATCAGGAGCCGATCGCACTGGTGAGGGGCGAGGGCGAGTATGTTTGGGACGACCAGGGCAACCGGTATTTGGATTGCTTTGGCGGCGTGCTGACGGTCAGCGTTGGGCATGCGAACCCGCGGATCAATGAGGCGATCATCGAGCAGACGAACAAGATCCAGCACACGTCCGCATTGTATGCAAATGAGAACCAATCGAACCTTGCGGAAAAGCTGGCGGAGATAACGCCCGGTGCGCTGAAGAAATCTTTTTTCACAAGCAGCGGTACCGAGGCGGATGACACGGCGCAGATGGCGGCAAAACTTGCGACTGGACGGCATGAGATCGTCGTGCTTCGGCACAGTTATTCAGGCCGAAGCGCTACGGCGCTTTCGTCAGCCGGACAAGCGCCGTGGCGGCCGCTGCCGGCACAGGTCCCGGGCATCGTCCACGCGATGGCGCCGTATTGTTACCGATGTCCATTTAATGCGACACCCGAAAACTGCGGTGCTGCTTGCGCCAACGACATCGAGGACGTGATCCGGACGACGACGACCGGCGAGATCGCGGCATTTATGGCAGAGCCGATACTCGGTGCAGGTGGATTTATTGTCCCGCCCGCAGGATATTTTGAACGCGCCTACGAGATCGCCCGCAAGCACGGCGGCGTTTGCATCGCGGACGAAGTGCAGACGGGCTGGGGCCGCACGGGCGATAAATGGTTCGGCATCGAACAATGGAATGTTGAGCCGGACATCATGACCTCAGCCAAAGGAATGGGCAACGGAGCGCCGATCGGCTGGACGATAGCCACACCGGATATTGCCGATAAATTCCCCGGCCTTACCTTTGCCACATTCGGCGGTAACCCGATCTCGACCGCCGCCGCGCTCGCCGTAATTAAAATGATCGAAGACGACGACCTGCGCACAAACGCCCGCGTCGTCGGCGATTACCTGCGTGCCCGCCTCATCGAACTAAAGGACAAATACCTCGTCATCGGCGACGTCCGCGGCATGGGCTTGATGCAGGGTATCGAACTCGTCAAAGACCGCCAAACAAAAGAACCGAATCCGGAAGCTGTGCTTAAAGTTTTTGAAGAAACCAAACGTTGCGGTGTTCTTATAGGTAAGGGTGGTCTTTACGGAAACGTGATCAGGACAGGGTTGATGCTGAATTCGTCGAATGACAAGGTTGACGAGTTGATCGGAGCCCTCGATGCAGGCTTGGCTTCGGTCTGAAAAACTTCTTCCAGTAGGCCCATTGACCGTATTTCATTAGCCGATACGTATCAGCAGGTAATAAGCAAACGAGAGGTTTCGGAGATGAATCCCTTTGATCTCGAAAAGAAGTTCAAAATCACACATCGAACGTCAATACGCTATCCAATTCTCGACAGTGCCCCAATTTTCGAAATTTCGAAGGACAACTGGACTTCCTCCGAGTACATTAGGTTCATTACGTATAGCATAACCGGATTTCACACGTTTCATGCGACCGACAATTTGGTCATTCTTCGAGAATTCTTGAATCAAACAAGGTTAGTCGGCCGAAAACCATTCATAGAATCAACCCTCGCAAATGGGAAAGGAAACTTCTACACGGTAAATCGCAAAACGAAATTCTCGTTCGATTTTCAAAAAAAGAAAAACCCAACAGCAGAGAAATTTATGGAATCTTTCAAGGGATTTCTTAACACCAATAGGAGATGAATATGCGACTTTCCATTAGCATGTTTGTGACACTGGTCGTTTTGGCTTTTTTTTAATTAGGCTTCAGTTATATGGGCAATGTTAAAGCCGAACCCGCGAGGCCTTTGTCTGTTCCAACATTTATTCTGGTGGGGAAGTACTATGAGTGCAGAGTCGCCGGTCGCTCTGAGCACCAAGTCTATTTGGTAAAGAAGGTCGATTCCGACGGCGGATGGATACAAGCCGACTGGCAAGTTTACGATCCTGCTTACCCACGCATGGGTTCAAATGGAACCTATTGGTTCAACCTGACTCATTTTCAATCATGTAATGAAGTGAGTGGTTTCGGAAGACCCACAAAATAAAAATTGATGTTAGTACAGCTATGAGAAAAATCGTCTTGTCGTTTCGATCGTGGATATTGGTCGATCGGTAGAGGCATCGGACACAGGTTCGGACTAGTTTGGCTATCATCGACCACTATTACTTTAGTCGGGGTTTCTAATTCTATGTTGAAGTTTACCTTACTAATCGTTCTTATTTGCGTGTCGAGTGTTCTTACGATAGGGCAGGTTCCCGACAAAGCTAAAGTGATCGCCGGAGCTGAACGTGCGTTTGAAAAAGCCGCGAAGACAAACCCGATGCCCGCTCCGGGCTGTGCGGTCGGTGTTTCCTTGAATGGTGAGAGCGTATTTGAAAAGGCGTTTGGGCTGGCGGAGATGGAGTTTGAGGTGCCAAATTCCACGCAGACTGTTTTCGAAGCCGCATCAATCTCAAAGCAATTCACGGCCGCGGCTTTCATCTTGCTGCAGCAGGATGGCAAGCTCAAGATCGACGATCCGGTTCGCAAATACATCCCGGAACTTCCCGAATACGACCGGCCGGTAACGATCCGCCACATGCTGAACCACACGGCGGGATTGCGTGATTGGGGTTCGGTCCTTCCGCTCACGGGCCACCAACGATTCGACCGCCTGACTACGAATGACATCACGTTTGACATCATAGTTCGACAGAAACATTTGGATTTTATTCCAGGTACTGAGTATTCGTACACGAACAGCGGTTATCAGCTTGCGGTTGTGATTATTGAGCGAGTGTCCAAAAAGAGGTTTTCCGATTTTGTAAGCGAACGGATATTTAAGCCGCTCGGGATGACGAAAAGCACTTGGAAAGACGACCATCGCCGAATCATGCCGCAGCGTGCTCAGGCTTATACACGTGAAGGTTCGCCGCAAGAGTGGATGCGCAATATGCGGTTCACCAATGTTGTCGGAGCAAGCGGGCTTCATACGACCATTGGCGACCTGCTTAAATGGAACGCGTCGCTGGATGCAAGGACCTTTGGCGAGCCATTCGTTAAGGCCCTCGAGACACAAGGTGTTCTGGCGGATGGCCGTCGGATCCACTATGCTCTCGGCATATCGGTCGGAAAACACGAAGGTTTTCGCGAGGTTTATCACGACGGACAGCAGGACGGCTATAGATCATATTTGGCCAGATTTCCCGATAAAGGTTTGTCGTTCGCCGTTCTTTGTAACACGCTTGCGCCTGATGCCATCGACATCGTTGACTCTATATTTGAAGAAACCTTTGGTCCTTTTCCAGAAGCGAAAGAACCGCCCTTCACCGTTTCCGAAAAAGCGTTGAGAAAGTACGTCGGACTTTGGAAAAATGAAAAAACCAGATTTACGAATAATATGACCCTCGAAAACGGCAGGCTAAAACTCGATGGTCAAGCCCTGACGCCGGTAGCGGACGGCTCGTTTGCAATGGAGGATCGGAAGTTCAAGCTATCGGCCGGTTCGCCGCTAACTGCGGAAGTTCTCGAGTTTGACGAATCAGTTACACGCTTGACGATGGTTCCTCAATGGACTCCGACTAAGGATGAGATCGCGATCTTTGCCGGAGAATGGAGAAGCGAAGAGGCGCAGGCTACGGTAAAGATCGCACTCGATTGTGAAAAACCGTCGCTTGTTCTGGGTACGTCGAATAAGATCGCCATGAAGCCGACGCTCAAGGACCACTTTTCCGCCGGCATCTACGTGGTTTGGTTTTCGCGAAGTGCCAGAGGAAAAGTTAACCAAATGCACATCGGCAGGCCGCGTTTGAGGGACATGCGGTTTGAAAGATCGATTAAATGAACGGGATAAGTGAAAGCTATGACATCGAAAATTTCAGTTGTTATTTGTACGGCACTCGTCCTTTGTGCGGGGTTAAGCGGACAGGTTCCAAATAAAGCAAAAGTGATCGCCGGAGCTGAACGCGCGTTTGAAAAAGCTGCGAAGACGAACCAGATGCCGGCGCCGGGTTGTGCGGTTGGTGTATCGCTCGACGGGCAGTCGGTTTTTGAGAAGGCGTTTGGCCTGGCGGAGATGGAACATAATATCGCCAACACGCCGCAGACGATCTTTGAATCGGGTTCGGTGGCGAAGCAGTTTACGGCGGCGGCGTTGGTTTTGCTTCAGCAGGACGGGAAGTTGAGCATTGACGATCCGGTGCGGAAATATATTCCCGAATTGCCGGATTACGGCAAGCCGCTGACGATCCGGCACATTCTGACGCACACCGCCGGATTGCGGGATTGGGGATCGGTGATGGCGTTGACCGGAGCGGGCCGCGGCGACCGTGTGGTCACGCAGGCGATCGCTTTGGATGTGATCTATCGACAGAGGCATCTCGATTTTGAACCGGGCGCGGAGTATTCATATTCGAACAGCGGCTACCAGCTTGCGGCGGAGATAGTCGAGCGCGTTTCGGGGAAAAAGTTCGGCGATTTTGTGGCCGAGAGAATTTTCAAACCGCTCGGGATGACTAACAGTTCCTGGCGCGACGATTATCAGCAGATCGTTCCGGGCCGTGCGCAGGCATATTCGCGACAAGGAGCGAAGGCTCTGTGGCGGCTAAATATGCCAATAATGAACGTCGTCGGAAACGGCGGAATGCTGACAACGGTCGGCGATTGGCTGAAATGGAACGCGGCGCTTGATGCGCAGACGCTGGGTTCTCCGTTTGTCAACGCACTTGAAACTCAAGCCATTCTGAACGACGGTCGAAAGATCAGCTATGCGCTTGGGATCGTCGTTGACGAATATCACGGCATGAAACAGGTCGCCCACAGCGGCGGAACTGCCGGCTATCAAACCTATCTCGCGCGCTATCCGGAAAAAAAGCTTTCGGTCGCGGCAATGTGCAATGGCAATCCGCCGTCGTCGGGCGCCGTGGCCCACAACATCGTTGACGAGATCTTTGGCCCGTATCCGCAGGCCGCGAAACCACCGGAGCCCGTCGCGATGACGGAAGACCAGCTAAAGAAATACGTCGGCATTTTCCGGGATGAGCGAACTCATTTTCCGCTTCGGTTCATTATCGACAAGGGTTCACTTAAGTTGGACTCAACGCAGTTGAAGCCCTTGTCTGAAGCAACTTTCATGATCGGAAATCGACGCCTGACATTCACCATCGACAAGAACGGAAACCCGATCGGCGGTCAAGCTGTCGATCCGGCGGGCGCGGTTGATCGCTTTGCCGCAGAAAAGGCCTGGGAGCCGAAACCCGCGGATCTGGCAAATTTTACAGGCGATTGGTATAGCGGCGAGGCTCAGGCTGGCGTGTCGTTCGTGGTCGAAAACGGAAAGGCATTCATCGTAAATAAACCGGTCATAAAGATCGAACTGCGGCCGATCTATAAGGACCACTTTTCCGGCGAAGACTATGTCATCTGGTTCACCCGCAACGCTAAGGGCAAGATCGAGCGGATGCACGTCGGCGCGGGAAGGATGCGGGATATGCTTTTTGAAAGGAAACTGAGATGAGCCCGCATTTTTATAAAAGGCGGAGCCTCGCAGGTCTCGTATTGTTTCTTTTGACGACGTTTGCGGTCGGCCAAGACGCTGCGATTCAACCGGCTGAGTTCGGGCCGGCACTCCGCAGCGTTGAGGCAAAGCGAATTTTAGAGCATGTAAAGAGACTCGCCTCCGATACATTTGAAGGGCGAGCACCGGGAACGGCCGGTGAGACGCTAACAGTAAATTTTCTTGCCGAACAGTTCAAAAAGTCCGGAGTAAAGGCAGGGAATCCAAACGGCACATTTTTCCAGAATGTCGCACTGGTCGGCTATCGAACGGTTCCGCAGATCGAGATAGAGGCAGCGGGTAAAAAGGTCCCGTTCGTTTTTCTCGATGATTTTGTTCACGATTATCCTTTACTCAGGCCTTCGGCAACCGTGAAAAATGCGCCGATCGTTTTTGCGGGGTACGGCATTGTCGCGCCGCAATACGGCTGGGACGATTATAAGGGACTTGATGTTCGCGGGAAGTTGGTGATCGTGCTTAGCGGGGAACCGGCGGCGGCGGATAAGACCGATCCCAAGAAGCTTGACGCGTCGGTGTTTCGCGGCAACCTTCGCACCTACTATTCAACCCGCGAATTCAAGTTTGACCTTGCGGCTAAGAAAGGAGCGGCGGGCATTTTAATTGTCTATGATCCGACAAAGGCAAACACTTACTCGCTCTTTCAGACCTTTGCAAAAATGGAAGGCTTCGCTCTCAAGCCGACCGGTGCGAACTCGCGGACGTTGATCTCCGGGCTTATGACGATCGACGCCGCCAACCGAGTTTTTTCGGCAAGCGGTCAGGATCTTGAAAAACTTTCGGCGAACGCCGAGCAGGCTGGCTTTAGCGCAATCGAAACAAACGTGCGTGCGAACATATCGGTAAGAAGCAAGTTACGCAATGTCGTGAGCCGAAACGTCGTCGCCCGTATCGAGGGTAGCGACCCGGCGCTGAAAAATGAATACGTGATCTATTCAGCTCACTGGGATCACCTCGGACGCGATCGAAAACTGAAGGGCGACCAGATATACAACGGGGCTATCGACAACGCCATTGGCACCGCGATGCTTCTAGAAATTGCAAAAGGCTTCGCTCGCCTGCCGAAAAAGCCGAGGCGTTCGATACTGTTTATTGCGACCACATCCGAAGAGAAAGGCTATCTCGGGGCGCGATATTACGCTCAAAACCCGTTGTATCCGATCGGCGACGCTGTCGCAAATATCAATCTCGACGGCGGCAACGCCTGGGGGATTACCAAAGATGTACTTTCTGCGAGCTATGGGCATTCAACTTTGGACGAAACGCTTGAAG